>Ga0335085_10000652_pt1 | contig 91715 bp, 84 predicted proteins | sample Lox_Sample_45_FD_206712 | JGI IMG/M metagenome (GOLD analysis project Ga0335085, IMG submission 206712) | Soil microbial communities from Loxahatchee National Wildlife Refuge, Florida, United States - Lox_Sample_4.5 | ecosystem: Environmental > Terrestrial > Soil > Wetlands | place: USA...
CGACGATTCGAATGCTTCGCTCATCGTTAGCGTCCCTTGAACACGGGCTCGCGCTTCTCGACGAAGGCTTTCGCGGCTTCGCGATGGTCTTCCGTCTGCCCGCAATGGACGTGGTGAGTGGCCTCGAGGTCCAGGCAATCGTCGGCCTCGCCGCTCATCGCGCGATTGAGGTTCTCCTTCATATAGCGATAGGCGACGGTTGGGCCCTGGGCCAGGCGCCTCGCGATCTCACGCGTCCTGGAGGCGAGTTCCTCGGGCGCGCATACCCAGTTTGCCAGGCCCAGGCGCAGCGCTTCTTCGGCGCTCACGCGCTCGGACAGGTAGTAGAGTTCGCGAGCCTTCGCGGAGCCCACGAGCTGGGTCAGGAAATAGGTCCCGCCGTAGTCGCCCGAGAAGCCGACCCGCGCGAAGGCCGTGGTCAGCACCGCGGTGTTGGCCATGATGCGCAGATCGCACGCCAGTGCCAGCGACAGGCCTGCGCCGGCCGCCGCGCCCGGCAGGGAAGCGATCGTGGGCTTGGGCATCTTGAACAATTTTCCCGAAGTCGCACGCTGGTTGACGCGCTGCCGATGGATGGCGCCATCGATGGTGTTGTCGCCCACGGTGCCATCGCCGCGCGCGGCCATTCCTTTCACATCGCCGCCCGCGCAAAAGCCTTTGCCGGCGCCCGTCAGGACGATGCATTTGACGGCAGGGTCGAGCTCCGCCTTCGCGAGCTGCTCGGCCAGCGCGCTCGTCATCGCGCCCGACATCGCATTGCGCGCATCGGGCCGATTCATCGTCAAAGTCAGAACATTCTCGTCCAGGCTGGCGAGCAGGTCCTTGGTGCCGGTGTTGATATCCATCGCGCTCGTTGTCCTCCCGCGTTCGGTTTCAGGAATCGATGCGCGCCGATTATCTCAATTGGAGGGCGGTCAGACCAAACGCACGGCGGCGGCTCGTGCTTGACATACATGTAACTATGCAGTTACGTAATTGTCGTGAAGATCGATAACACCATCGCCGCTTTGGCCGACCCTACCCGCCGCGAACTCCTGCGGCGCCTCGCGGCCAGTCCCTCTCGTGCCAGCGCGCTTGCGAAGGGATTCGCGATGAGCCGGCCCGCGGTTTCGAAGCATACGCGCGTGCTAAAACGCGCCGGTCTTATCCGGGCGAGAAAAAGCGGCCGCGAACAGATCTACGAGCTCGCACCGATGGGGCGCAACGCCATGCGCGAGTTGATCGCGAAGCTCGAAGAGATGAGCCGATTCTGGGACACGGCGCTTGATGCCTTCAAGCGCTACGCGGAAGCGCAAGCGCGCTGAAGCAGGGGCATCCGCGGGCGCTGGTTTGCGCGGCGCGCATCGAGTCTGTCATTTCTCTGCGCGGAGCGATGTGAGAAATGAGTGACGATATTGCCCGTTTGCAGACCGCCGTACGCGACCTGGCGCCGGTCATCAGCGTCCGCGCAGTCGAGATCGAGTCGGCACGGCGCATCCCGCCCGATCTCCTCGACCAGATGATTGCGGCCGGCCTCTTCCGGATGCTGACGCCGCGCAGCCACGGCGGCCTGGAAATCGATTTGCCGTTGTCGATGGAGATCATCGAGGCTATCGCGGCCGCGGACGGCGCCAGCGGCTGGACCGTCATGATCGGTTCGGAATCCCCGATGTTGCTCGCGTTGCTGCCGCGCAATCGCTTTGACGAGATCTATTCCCGGGGCCCCGATGTGATCATGGGTGGTGGATTCGCCCCGCGCGGGCAGGCGGAGCTGGGTGACAACGAATATCTGGTCAACGGCCGATGGGGATTCGCCAGCGGGTGCCAGCATTCGAGCTGGCTGATCGGCAACTGTGTCGTGACGGAGAAGGGGCAGCCGCGCGCGGGGCTGCTGCCGGGCAGCAACGAGATTCGTGCGATGTTGTTCCGCCACGACCAGGCGAAGATCATCGACACCTGGGATGTGAACGGGATGCGGGGCACCGGCAGCCACGATATCGAGGTGAAGAATCTGCGGGTTCCCGCCGAAGATTCACTGGATATCTTCCTGGGGTCGTCATGCGTGCCGGGTCCGCTGTACAAGGCGCCGGTGGTTTCCTTCGCGCTGCATATCGGCGCGGTGGGAATCGGAATCGCGCGGCACGCGCTGGCCGATATCATCGCGCTGGTGCAGACCAACAAGAAGCGGCTCTATACCGCGTCGAGCATCGCCGACTCCCCGCTCTTCCACTACCGGCTGGCCCACGCGGAGACGAGCTTGCGCGCGGCGCGGGAGTTGCTGATGGCGGAATCACGCGCGGTGTGGGAATCGTCGCTGGCGGGGCATTCGCCAACTCCGCCGGAGATGGCACGGATCATCGGCAGTGTGGCATGGGCGGCGCAATCGGCGGCGGCAATCGTCGACACCTGCTACACGGCCGGGGGCGGCACCGCGCCTTACAACTCGTCGCCGCTACAGCGCCACCTGCGCGACATCCACACGCTAACGCAACACGCGGCAGTGAACGAATCGATGATCACGCGCGCGGGCGCATTCTTGATCGGAAAATTTCCGGATTTTTCGATCTGAGCGTTATTGGCGAGGATCCGGTTTCAGTTCCCAGATCTCGCTGCCGTTCAGCGACTTAACCGGCTGGTAGGAGTTGTGCAACTCCACGCTGAGCGGGTAGAGGCGCCCGCCGGGCTGGTCCGCATCACCTGGCTGGAACGACCAGTAAATGTAGCGGGGTCGGAATTCCTGCAAGCGCTTCACCAACCGCAGTACCTGGTAGGGCCGCGTGTAGTCGTTGGGTTCGATGAACGGCAATGCGGTCGGGTTTTGCAGATCCATCAGGATGTAGACGACCGGATCCGAAGTCGCGAAGAATTTTTCGCCGGGCCGAGTGTGTTCGGTGAGCCAGGCCAGCTCGGCCTGGGTGTCTGGATCGGCCGCTGCCAGGCGCCCCGCGCGCGAATCGAAAAGCCAATACGGCTGCATTTGCGAGTGAATCGGTTCCCAGACCAGGAAGAGAACGGTCGCGGCCCACAACACAGGTCGCCAGACTTTCGTTCCGGTTTGGCGCAGCATCCACAGTGCGATGATGATCGCCGGCAACGAGACCGTCCCGAGTCGAACGTAGAGGGGCGCGTACGAGAAGGTCACGAGCAAGGCGAAGCCGACGACGGCTAACAGCACGTTCGCGCGCGGCGGAGCATCCGCGCCGCGCTTCGCGGCTCGCCAATAGTAAATGGCGAACAGCGGGTAGATCGCGGGCAGTGCGAGCTTCAGGACGATCCAGCGCGAAATCCCGACGAGGTTGGGATAGTAATCCTGGAAAAGTGACGAAATGAAGCTGTTCGAGCCGCCCGACCGGTAATAGAGAATCGGAAACTTCACGACGTCGCGGTAGAACACCTCCCAGCTCGCGTCTCCCACCACATAAGCCGAGGCCGCCGCGACCACGAGGACAAATGGAACCAGCAGGCGCAACTCGTTACGCCAGAGCTTGCGCTCATGTTCCGGATTGACGCGGCTTTCCCATGCGACAAATATCGCCACCGCGATTGCGACCAGGGCGCGCGTCTGGGTGAAGACCGTCGCCAGTCCCAGCAGGGTGCCGCATGCCACCAGGGCCGGCGCGCTACGTCTCTTGATGATTACGGCCGTGGCGGCGTAGACGAACAGGATGCTGAACTGATGATGGGTCGCATCGAGCGCGTTGTGAAAACCAAAGCCGAGAAAAAAGAGGCTTGCGAGGATCGCATCGGAGACGGACAAAACGCTCGATGCCAGGACAAAGGCGAGCAACACATCGATGACACCGACCGCGATCAATAACGCGCTGCTCAATGCCAGCTTGGCGCCGAAAATATAGATCAGGGGCAGTTCGAGCAGTTCGGTGCCGGGCAGGGTGTACTGGAAGATATCCCGATAGAGCATTTCGCCCTGGCTCATCCGCCGCGCATTCTCGAAATTGATGAATTGGTCGCCGGGATGCAGTCGCGGTGTGGCCGGCAGCACGAACAGGCACAGGTACAGGAAAGCTGCGCTAATTACGGCCAACAGGAGAGGGATGCGTTTCGATCCGGTCAAATTCAGATCTCCTTCGCGCGGCAACCGATCACGCCCGGCCGATGCCCGCGGCTTTCGCGGCCAATCTCAGCGGGCGAAATAGGTAATAGAGGAAATGCAGGCCGGGGGGTAGCCGCAGTGCCTGGTACTCAGCCGCCGAGGGCGATAGATGCCCGCGCAGGTAACGCAGGCGCTGACGTTGTGTCTCGAAGATACTGAGACAGAAGGGAATCAGCTCGTTGGCGGTTATCGGAGGCGAGTTGCCTGAAAGCAAGCGCACGTTGACCGCCTCTACCAGCGGGTTCACGGCCTGGTCTTCGGGCAAGCCCGAAGGAAGCGGCGCGCCGAGAAGTTTCGCGGCCAGTCCCAGGCCGACCAGGAGTTGACGCGTGCTCGCGCTGGCGCGCGTGAGCGACAGGATAGTCTTCCAGTCGAACTCGCATCGGCGCAGGCAAGTCGCGATATCGCAAATCCATCCCAGCCGCTCGAAGCCATGTTTGGCGGCATGCGCGCATAGAAAGAGGAGCAGAGGCGCGGGCGCGAGATCCGGAATCATCCGCCCGGACAGCGGCGTCGAGACTATCGAGTCCCGAATCGAGATCCTGTCGAATGCACTCGCGAAATAACCGGGTACCGGTCGCCAGTGCAGATCGACAGCCAGCGCCCGGGCGTCGTCGGCCATCGTGATTTCGGATTCACGCGATTTGAAGCAGGCGGAATCATCCGACCAGGGAAGCGGACTGCCCACGCGATAGCCGGCGCCGATCAGCAAATCGCGGACCCGGAGCACATCGCGTTGTTCCAGGAGCAAATCCAGGTCACCCGGGGCGCGCACCGCGATGTCGTTGTAGAGCCGCTGGCTCAAAAGAGGCCCCTTCAACGATACGAAGGTTATCTCATGTTGGTTCAGCAGGTCCGTGACCTTGCACAGTTCCGCTGACAGAAGCAGGCTGGCGCTCAAGTCCTCCTCGAGATCGGGTTGCAGTGCTTCGCGAAGAGCCGAGCTTCCGTCCAGGGACTCGAGCGCCCGGCAGACGATCGGTACGACCGAGTGAGCCGCTGCAAGACGCCGCAGCTCGCTCACGTCATCAATGGTTGCGAGGTTCGGCGCCGGCGCGTCCGGATCCAAAAACCGGCGCACCGATGCGACCAGGAAGCGGGCTGCGCAGTTGCCTGGAGTTGGATCGATCGGCACGAGTGGAAGGCGACCAGTCAATGCTTCGGCGAGTATAGCAGTGGTGGAGCGGGAATCGGACGAGGTACTATGCGCCGATGCCTGATGCGGCCAGCGCCACAGCCTTCGGATGGCTGCGCGATCATCCGCTCGTGTGTGCTGTGGCGGCCCAGGCCGTCCTTCTTTCCCATCACCTCGATCTGCTCGAGCCGTGGCGCGATGAGGCACTGACCTTGACTATCGCCGCCATGAAACCCGACGAGGTAGTTTCCCGGGTCGAAGCCACTCATCCGCCGCTCTATTTTCTCCTCGCGCATCTCGCCGAGGCGCTTCCCGGCGCCGCTTCTCCGCTCTGGAAACTGCGGCTCATGTCGGTCTTGTGGACCCTTGCCGCCACGGTCTTTCTCGATCGGTTGATCCTGCGCAACGAATCGGCCTCGACCCGGCGATGGGTCCTGGCGCTGTGGGTCCTCTCACCGTGCCTGCTGCTGTATGGGCGAATGGCGCGTTCCTACAGCATGCAACTTGCGCTGGCGATCCTAGCTATAGCGGCTGCCGTGAGATGGATCGCACAGCCGCGGAATATCGGCAGGCTGGTTATCTTTGCGGTCGCGGCGGCCGCCGTTCTCTACACGCACTTCCTGCCCGGCATTGCGATCGCGGCGGCGGCAGGCCTCGTCTTTGTCGCTCGACCGGGTGTGACGATCGCGAACCGCATCGCGCTATTGGCGCTGGCCAGTGCGGTCGCCGGGCTGCTTTACCTGCCGGTCGCGCACTCGCTGGCTACCGGTATCAGCTGGTGGCAATCGGTCCAGAGCTATTCGAGCGATGGCGTCCTGACGGGGCAGTTGATCCGCCTTGCGTGGTGGTTCGTATCTTTCAGCTTTGGCGAAAGTCTCTCAACGTTCTGCGTCATATTCGGCGCGCTGCTTTCGCCATTCATCATCTATGGGTTGTATCGGGGCGTCGCTTCAAATCCTCCATGGCTCGCGATTGTCGGCGTCGCAACCCTGATTGGATATGTCGGAATAAGCGGCTGGACAGGATTCTCGTTCACTCCCGCGCGCTCGCTGTTTGTCCTGCCGTTCTTCCTCACGTTGGTGGTGATCGGGGCGGGGCAGATTCGCTATGGCCAGGTCGCGATGGCCGCGATCGCCGCCGTCTACCTGGTGGGAGACTACAACTACTTCACCACCACCGGGTTTTTGAATAAAGAATACTGCGCGCCGTTCCGCGAGATAGCGGCGGTTATCAATGGCCAGTCGCCGCGAGCGGGCGCGGTGGTAGCGCTCGATGACACGAGCACCTTCCTGGATCCGCTGGTCGGGCGACTCAGTCCGCGTCTTGAGATCGTCGAACTAGAGGAGCCCAACTCTCTGGCGTTTGCGCTGCGGTCCCATCAGGCGCAGCCGACGACGATATGGATCCTGCGGCACAGCCACGACACTTCGGAGGGGCAATGGGTAACCAAGCTCGAGATGGACGTGGCCGAGGGCCGTAACAAGCATGAGTACGGATTCCTTCCGTATAGTGGGCTCGAATACCGGATTTTGACGGCGCTGCGGGGACCGGGGCAGCCACGCTACTTCTATCTTCTCGATCGCTATGACTAAGTGCTGGATGGTTGATGCCCGTGATTCAACTCAGAAAAGCCGGCGTGCTTGCTTCGACTGTCGAAGTGGAACGGCTACGAGCGGACTTCCAGGCGGGCAACCCCGTCCGGATTCCGAGGCTGTTCGACCCAAGCCTTCTTTCTCATGTCATGAGCATCGTCGATGAAGGCGAGTGGACATCATACGACGGCGAATTTTACCGCGAGTATGTCCTGGAGGGAGTTGCCCGGGAGTTTCTGCATTTCATCGCGAATCGACCCGACGTACTCGACCTGGTCCGGCGAATCACGGCACTCGACTCGCTGACCCGTTTCAAAGGGCGAATCTATCGGATGGTGCCGAACGCCGGGCACATCGACGCGTGGCATAGCGATGCTGCCGAAGGACGGCGCGTGGGCATGAGTATCAACCTCAGCCCGCGTCGCTACCAGGGCGGGGTGTTCCAGATGCGAAACGATGCCACCGGGAAGATCATCGCGGAAATCGCCAACACTGGCCTGGCTGACGCGATCTTGTTTCCGCTGGGTCTCGATCTCTCCCATCGGGTTACGGAAATCAGTGGTGAAGAGGCCAAGACGGCATTTGCGGGATGGTACTACGAGAACGAGACCAGTTTCTGGGACTGGATGCGCGCAGGAAAATCCGGTGGAGGCTAGCCAATCGCCTGCTGCACCGCTCGCATACCATCGTTCCTTTCGTGCGCCTTGGGACTGTTGCCGAAGAATTCACGCAAGAATACTTCGATGCCGCACAAGTCGACGATGCGCCATGCCGCGATGGAATCGGTCGAAGCTTGATTCGTCACCCGCCACTGCGCCACCGCACCGGCCAGCACATCACCGTCCAGGTAGCCCATCTCGACCGCCAGCGATTCTTTCCCCAGCAGGGCTTCGATCTCATGGAAGTCGCGCTCGACGCTTTCGTTGCCCAGGTGCGTGAAAACGCCCTTGGTCCTGCGTCCCACGATCTTGTCCGGCACCGTTCCACGCATGGCCTGGCGCATCAGGTTGCGGGGCATTCCTTCAAATGCCTGCACATCGCCGGGGATGCTCACGAGGAACTGGACGAGATCGCGATCCAGGAACGGGAATGCGTATTCCAGTTGTCGTCGCGCGCCGATTCTCGCGTTCCATTCCATGCAGTGAACCTGGTAACTCAGTCGGCATTGCTGGTAGGTCGACCACGCATGAGCAGATCCCTTCGGGTGCGACAATCGTGGCGCGGCGAAGCGATCGGCCAATAGCCGTCGAAAGCGTGCGGTGAACCACGGCGCGCGCAGCCGTTGATCGAAATGCCCGCGTATTCCGTGGACCGCGGCAAGAGCAGGTTCGGGGGCGCGGCGTTCGAGCTGATCGCGAAGCAGGGCGGCAGCCAGGGTCAGCCATCCGATTTGCCAACCGCGACGATGATCCCGGAAGAGTCTCCATTCGCCCTGGTAAAGCAGATCGATCAGGTAGTCCCAGCTCAGCAGGAGCTGGTCGCCCCAATGTCCCGTCAGTATGAGTCGCGCACCACGCGATTGAGCACGCTGCAACAGGGAGTCCTGCATCGCGCCAAGGCCTTCGATATCGGGCGACTCCGAGTGCCAGGCGTCATCAGCTGCCGTTGCGACGAAGCCGCGAACGGCTCCCAGATGCTCGATGGGCGCTTTGCAAGCATCCTTGAGCGCTGCCACGAATTCCGATTCATCGGACGAGGTTCCTGGCCCGCCGCCATAGTTCAGTCCCAGCAGTTCTCCGCAAAGGCCCGGATGGTCCGATCTGAATCTGTCGGCGAGGCAAAAGATGTAGGAAGAATCGAGGCCGCCGCTGACCGAGATCGCGATGGGATGACGGCTGCGGAGTCTCCGGCGCACGGAGCGCTTCACGAGATTGCCGAAGGCTTCGGCGTATTCATCGAATCCCGAGAGGCGGAGGGCCGCACGAGTATCGAACTCGAAATACCTCTCGACTCGCAGCGTTTGGCTGTCGAGGACTGCGAAATGCGCCGGCGGAAGCGAACTTACTCCCTTGAAAAAGGTCCGGTTCTGAGCCTCAGCGGAAGGAAAATACAGGATGAACTCGGCGAGCATCTGGTCATCCGGCGCTCGCGTGGCACCCGGCCAGCTGAGGATCGCCTTCGCATCGGTGGCGACGATGAAGGTCTCGCCCCATCGTGCGTAGCAGAGCGGTCGAATGCCGACCCGATCGCGCGCGAAAACCAGTCGCTGCTCTTTCGTATTGAAAATGGCTACCGCAAAGTCGCCCTCGAGCTTCGCCGCGAAGCGGTCGCCAAATCGCGAGAAAGCTGCGATCGCCAGATGGCTGTCGGGGCAATCCCGCGGACACAGCGGGTGTTCGCCAATCGCGGCCGCAAGATCTTTGCGATTATCGATTCGGCCTTCGAACACCCCGACCAATTCGCCGAAGGTTACTGGCTGACTCTCCGCAGATGACTCCGGCGTGATTCGCGACAGACAGCATCCCAGCCCTGCCTGACCTCGCACCAGGGCGGTGACTCCGTCGGGCCCGCGATGGACCATTTGTGCCAGCGATCGATCGAACGCCGCAGCATCTATCGGCAGTCCGTTCCGATTCCAAATGGCAAGAATGCCGCCCATGCATCACGCGGGCAGACCCGCGTCTCCATTTTCACCTATGCGCGGTCTTCCACAAGCACAGCGGTACGCGGCACCGCCGGACGCATACCGCGGAGATTTTCGAGCAGAGCCTTAGTGAACCGGGAAGAAACGGATTACGCCGTTGGCAACCAGGTCGTAGGTGGGATCGACGTAGTGTCCGCTGAAGTCGGGCGTACAGGCGCTGCCGGTTGCGTTGGCTCCGCCGAATTCGGGGTTTATGCCCGCCGTCAAGAGCCCGCCGAGTCCGGTCGCCGAGTCGGTGTAGGTAAAGGTGGACGAATCCGGGACCGAGGTTATCGTGAAGGTCCCGTTGTAGCCCATGTTACCCGAGTCGTCGACGACCCAGCCGTTGAACAGGTCGCCGATGGTGACGGCCTCTCCCACGGTAAAACCATGCGCCATCGGGGTGACGATTCCGGTGTTCGTGTCCACAGTACCGGTAACCACGGTGACGATCGTTCCCGCTTCCACGACCGTTGCAATCGGCATCGCGGTCTGAGTACAGCTCGATACCCGCGGTGCAGCCAGCAGCTTCGGCAGGCTCACCACCGCGACCGAGGTGCGCGAATACGGAATCGAGGAGTTCCCATTGACGTCTGCGAACGACAATTGCTGGGTGGCGTTGTAAGTCGAGTTCATCAGAACTCCGTAGGCATCGCCGCTGCCAATCGTCGCGTAGGCCGCCGCCAATCCATGGGGATCGTAGGGATTTTGCCACGGCGTTCCTGTCACGGGATCGTTGGGCATCGACGCCAGCACCCAATCCCATACCGGAGTGCTTGAGCCGGGAGTCGTGGTTGCGGGCAGGATGAATGCGCCAATCGCGCCGGCACCGAACTCGTCTTCCAGGAAGCCGTAGTGGCTACCCGTCGCTATCGACATCGCCGACGCACCGGAGATGAAGTACGAGGACGCCGGGCCGTTGTAGCTCCAATTGGGATCGTAAAGGTAAGGCGGTCCCAGCTCCGGCAGGTTTTGCAGCTGGCTTGGCGCGTCCCACGATGCCGGGTTGCCTGCTCCGGTGGTCGTCTTTTGACTCAAATCGATCATGAGCAGATCGCCCGTGAACTCCGCGCTCGCGATCGTGACCCCCGTGTTGTCCTGCACCGCGGTATCGAGTTCGGTGTTTGGATCGAGCAGCGTTGACGCCTCGCTGTAGTCATATTGCGGTGTCGTCGCCAGGCTCAGATCGAAGAGCTGGAAGTTCGCGGGCTGGGTCAGGCTCCAGGGGCCAATCGGCGATGAACCAATGCACGTCGTGGTTGTGCAATCCGGCTGCGAGAACGAGACGTTCTCCGTAGGCGAAAGCAGCAGGTTGCGGTCGGTGTCGATGCTCCACGCTTCCGCGGCATGGTTTCCGGTCACGGTGAACACGGAGCCCAGGGTGTTCGTGGCCAGGTTAAGAACCTGGTAACCGCTCATGCCCGCGCTCGTGGTCGGGTCAGTGCTCACCTCGATAACCGCGGTGTTGTCGGCGGGATTGACCGCTACGCCGCAGGTCACGCATGCGCCGCCTGAGGAGAAGAAGGGATAGGTCGCGTTCCCGGCGCTCTGCAGGGTCGTCGTAATCGTGTTGGTCGCGGCGTTGATGATGTAGATGTCGTTCTCGTTCGAGGTGCAAACCACCACGCCAGTATTCGGGTTGGATGCGCACGAATTCACTGCGTTTGGCGTGTCAATCTGGGTCTTCGTCCCGCCACTCGATAGCGGTACCACCGAAATTCCCGTGTATGTCACGTTAGGAATCGGCGAGATATTGACGTCAGCATTCCCCGGCGCGTTTGCGTCCTCCAGGTAGCTGCCGTTCGGCACGTACACATACTCGATACCGCCGATACTCATTAGCGCGAACGCTCCGGCGCCGTTGCCGGCCAGTGGGCCGCCAGCCGGAAGCGAAGCAGGCACGGCAGCAACGGTTGCCCGGGCAGTCGGAGTTGCGGTCGCCGTCGGAGTTGGGGATGCCGTAGCGGTGGCGGTAGCTGTTGCTGTAGCCGTTGCCGTGGCGGTGGCAGTTGCGGTCGCTGTGGCGGTTGCGGTTGCCGTGGCGGTGGGGCTGGCCGTGGCGGTAGCCGTCGCAGTCGTGGTAGCCGTGGCGGTCGCGGTAGTCGTCGCGCTTGCAGTCGGCGTCGGAGTCGCGGTCGCACTTGAGGTCGCGGTTGCCGTCGGAGTGGCCGTGGAAGTTCTGGTTGCGGTCGCGGTCTGAGTTGCAGTCCCGGTCGAGGTTGACGTCGCCGTCGGGGTGGCAGTCGCGGTCGCAGTCCGCTTTGGCGTGGGTGTGGAGGTCGGCGTCGGACGCTGACAGGTCGTCGGTGTTACGGTTGGACTTCTCGTTGGCCGAGGTGTTGGAGTCCGCGTTGGGGTTCGAGTTGGTGTAGATGTTGGCGTGGCCGTAGCGGTTGGGGTCGGAGTCGGTAAGCAATTCCCCCAACGGTCACTGCCACCCGGGCAGTAGCCATTCCCGTTCCCATCTCCATTGCCGTTCCCGTGCCCGTGGTCGCTGTCGTCATCACCGCCGTTGCCGTTCTCGTAGCCACCGTTGCCGTTCCTGTCCCCGCTCCCGTGCCCGCCGTTCCCGGTTCCGTAGCCGCCGTCGCCGTCACCGCCTTTGCCGTTCTCGTAGCCACCGTTCCCGTAACTGCTATCGTTTCCGCTCCCGTTGTTGCCAGAGCCGCTATTCCAGTTGTTTCCGCCACCCTGCTGGTTGCTATTCCCGTTCCAACTATCGTCAGCGTGAGCGACGAAGGTCCACGGTGCCAGGACCAGACCGATTGTGAACGCCAGTGACAGAGCGAACCCTCGGAACAATCCGGTTCGGAGGGTTGTTTTGAGTTCAGGTTTGGCCACTAGAGCGCCCGGGATTCGGTCTCCTGATAGCGAGAAGAAAGCTTTTGTGAAGGCTGAACAGCCGGAAACAATATCCGTCAGCTTGTTTAATTACCTACTAATGGGAATATATTTAGATTTTCTCTAGTCTGCAATAGCTATAGAGTGTAAATGCATCGAAACGTGCCTAAATATCGTCAAATATTCGCCTTGTTGATAACTTCACCTCTGGGGTTAGATGCGGGCCAATGTCGCTTTTTTTGAGGAATGGACGCCTGATTGAAGCTTTGTTATGCTCTGGGCAAAGGTAGAGCAACCTAACGCATTGCTGGGAGTAGCCAAGATGGTTCGTCTGTCTCTCACGGAACGATCGCGTCTGGTCGCCTCCAAGGATCAGGTGTCCTGTGACCTTGCCGGCGAGGCGGCCCTTCTGAATTTGAAGAGCGGCGTTTATTTCGGACTCGATCCGGTAGGCGCCCGTATCTGGCGTGCCCTGCAAGAGCCAACTTCCCTCGGAGAAATTCGCGCCGCCATCCTGCGCGAGTATGATGTGGAGCCGGACCGACTCGACACAGACCTGCGCGAACTTATCTCTGATCTCGCGCAACACGGGCTAGTAGAAATCTCTGAATGAATTCTGTTCGAAAGCTCGCCCGACTTGAGTCGGAAGACCGCCGGTTACTGTTAGAGGCCGCCCTCATTCTCATCTGGATTCGCCTTAGCCTGTGGATGCTGCCGTGGCGCGGAGCCGTTGCGGCTGCCGCGCTTCTGCCTATGCCGACGCCCCGTCGCGTTGCTCCCTTGCACGCGGCTTGGGCGATTCGCAATGCGAGCCGCCTGGTTCCTGGCGCGACCTGCCTTACCCGGGCGCTCGCGCTCCAGTACCTGCTGAACCGCGTGGGACATGCGGCGCGCCTCTCGCTGGGCGTGACCAACGGTGCCCACGGCTTCGTCGCCCACGCCTGGGTTGAGTACGAGGGCGAGCCCCTGCTCGACGAACCGGAAGAACTTGAAAACTATGCGCGATTGCTGACGATGGATCGTCTCTAATGGCCGCCGCCTCCATGGAAGCTGTCGCACAGGGGGCGGCCTGGGCGGGCCCAATGGAGCGAGAGCAGCTCAGCATTCATTTAATCGAGAACCACGACGAGGCCTACCAGGTGTGGCGTCGAGCGGGGGTGCGGGATCGAATCCTGGTGCATTTCGATGCCCACCACGACATGTGGTGGATCGACAGCGATCGCGAGGTCACGATCGCCAATTTCATTTGTCCCTCTCTGCGCGAGCATCTGGTGCGCGAGATTTACTGGGCGGTGCCCGATCGGTCGCTCCAGAATCGCGCTGCGCGCGTCGAACTGGTAGGTCAAATCGAAGCGGTCGCCAAGGACTACAAAGTCTCCGGGAATCTCATCCAGCATTCGGAGGACAAGATAGTCGTTCCGCTCCAGGGCGCCCGGTTGACAGTCGGCACTGCGAAGTCGTTGCCGCATTTCGATGAGCCGGTGTTGCTGGATATCGACGTCGACTACCTGGTCATCCCGCAAGTCGCGCACGAACATGCTGACACTCACTCGGAGCTGCCGTGGTGCTGGCCGTCTGAACTCGTCCACAGGATCGCTGACGCCGGGCTCTCCTATGACCTGGTCACGATCGCTTCCTCCGTTGACGGGTGCTACACGCCCATCGCGTGGAAATACCTGGGCAGTGAACTCAAGGCGCGGCTGGCTGGCAGCGCCGGGGAAACCTACGCCTTCGACGAGATGCGAGAGGGGGCCCTGGCGGCATCGCGCGGCGAGGTCGAGCAGGCCCTGGCGCACTACCATCGGGCATCGCTTCATCTCCCCGCATCGCCGGCGCCGCACTATCAATTCGCCTTGCTGGCTCAGAAGCTGGGCCGCATCGACGATGCGCGAGCATCATGTGGCCGCGCGTTAGAGCTGGATCCGACGTACGCGAGCGGCTTCAACAATCTGGGACTGCATTACCTGTGGCAGCGGCGGATCGTCGATGCGGAGAACGAATTCCGTCGAGCGCTGGATCTCAATCCCGGTGACGCCTACGCGATGGTCGGGATGGCCCGGGTCGCCGCGGTGCGCAAACGATGGCAGGAAGCGGTGCGATGGGCGAGCGCGGCGCTCGCGGTCTCAGATGACAATCTCGATGCGCACCGGTGCACGGCGGCCGCGTACGCCCGCCTCGGCCAAATCGGATCAGCGATTTCTCACTACGAGCGTTCGCTGCAGCTCGGGATGCACGGGCACAAGCCGCTGTCGTGGCAAATTCTGACCTGCACACGTCCGGGACAGGTGATCGACGAAGATCATTGCGCGACTTACGCGGAACTCGGGCGACTGCGCGCACTTCGGGGCGACCTCAACGGCGCGATCGCGTGCTACCGAATCGCACTTAGTTCCACCTTCGATGGCGTGCGGGAACGCGTTCGCCTGGCGCATCTCTATCTGAAGACCGGGCGGCGCGAGGATGCCGCTCTCCAGCTGAAACTTGCGGGCCATCAACTGCCTCGCAGCCTGAAGATCCACACGCGGCGTTGGTGGCGCGCGCTCGCGGACCGGGTCAAGCCGCGCTTCACCGGCAGAGGGCTTGCGTGAGCGGACTACTCGGAGTCTGGAATCTCGACGGAGAGCCCGTGGCGCGAGAAACGCTTGCCGCGATGGCCGCCAATATTGCCCATCGCGGAGGCGATGGGCTGGATTTCTGGATCGAGGGGCCTGCCGGGCTGGCGTGCCATCTTTGGCGCATAACACCGGAATCCAGTTTCGAACATCAGCCGCTGGCCGATACCCATGGCCATGTGCTGCTATTCGATGGGCGCATCGACAATCGCGCCGATCTGATCGCGACCTTCGAGCCGGCCGACGGCGGCGAGCAACTGTCCGATGCCGACCTGGTCCTCATGGCGTATCGCCGGTGGGGCAGAAAAGCGATGGCTCACCTGGTGGGAGACTTCGCGATCGCTATCTACGTTGCCAAGGAACAGCGGCTCGTTCTCGCGCGCGACGTGGTCGGCTGCCGGCCGCTTTATTACTGGAGGAACGATCGGAGGTTCATTTTCGCCTCGGAGGTCAAGGCGCTGCTGGCTCATCCCGACGTCCAGGCTGCGCCCAATCTCGATCTTTTGGCGGACACCCTGTTGCTCGATCAGCTTCCCTACGAAGACGACGGCGATACCTTCTTTGAGGACGTTCATCGGGTGCTGCCGGCACACACGCTGCTGGTGAAGCCGAAGGCGATTGAAGCCAATCGATTTTGGGACTTCGATCCAACCGCGACCGTGCGCCATCGCGCCTATTCCGACTACGTGCTGAGCCTGCGCGAGCTACTGACCCGCGCGACCCGCCGCAGGATGCGCACCAGTCACCCGATCGCGATCGGCGTTAGTGGCGGACTCGACTCCGCCATCGTCCTGAGCATTGCCAACCAGGTCGCCCGCAAAGCATCCCCAAGCCCGGTCCTGGTGCCGATTTCCTACTCTCCGGTTACAGACGGGAAGAGCCAGGAAAACGAGTTCATCCGCCTGATCGAGGCCTACTGCGAGCGCGAGGTCAAGCGCCTGGACATGGGCGCGCCGGGCGATCCCCGGTGGATGAGCGAAGCCGCGTGGCATTCCGAGACTCCCTGCATCGACGACAGTTGGTGTGCAGAGGCGCCGCTGATGGAATATGCCAGGTCCCAGGGCGGACGCGTGCTGCTCAGCGGCTTGTGGAGCGATCAGTACATGTTCGCTACCGGGTATCTTGTCGATCTCCTCAAGAGATTCGCCTGGCGACGGGCCTTTCGGCATCTTCGCGAGTACTCCAATTGGTTTCCCGACACCGAGCCATCGTATTTCAGGGGGCGGCTTTTCCAGGAGATGGCGCTGAACCTGACGCCGCGGATGCTCCGATCGCTGCTGCGGCCATTGAACAGTTGGCGCGCTGGCTGGCACAAGAATCGATCGTGGGTAAGCCGCGAACTGGTCAAGCGGGCCCGGCGCGGACGCCCGCGACTCAAGCATCCCCATTACGCGAGCGTCCACGCGCGCAACATTTACCAGACCGTCCATGCCAAATCGCATCATCTGACTATCGATTCTGACGGGCTGATGGCGTCGCGCTTCGGGCTGGAACGAGCGATGCCGTTTCTCGATCGCGACGTGATTGCATTCCTGATGGCGATACCGGGCGATATCCAGATGCGCGGCGGCGTTCCACGCGGGTTGCTCAGAGATGCGGTACGCGGCCTGGTTCCGCAGGCGATTCGCCGCCGCAGATGGCGCGACGAAGGGACGACATCCACGCAGCTTGAAGACACCCGAAGCGCCGTCTATCGTAGCTCCAGCCTCGATAGCTTCGAGAGTCGGGTGCTCGGCTTCACTCCCGGTGACCATCTGTCCAACGATCAGTACCTGGAAGCATTGGGTCTGGAGTACTGGGTCAGGGTGTTCCTGGGCCGGCGCGCAAGCCGCGACAACCCGAATGCGTTCGGAATCAAGGAGGCCGTATGAAACCGGCTAACGGCAAGAAACCATACTCGCGGCCCAAGCTCACCGTTCACGGCGACTTGCGATCGATAACGGCCGCGAAGCGAAGCACCCGCTCCGACGGCAGTGGGCGGCCGCGGACTGGCGCTCTCACCCAGTCCTGATTCGGCGTTCATGGAGAGTCCCGTAGAGGCGCAACTCCTCGCCCCTTCCGGCCCAGCCATCCATCGGTTGTACGGAGTCGCGATCCGCAGCCCGTGGCCCCTGGCCAATGTGCCGCCTGGTTCCGATCCGCAATGGGACATCGAATTCATCGAGGGTGACCCCTCCACATTTGCGCGCGCGATCCCCTGCATCCCTGCAAGGTTGCGCGGGCGGTGGTATCAATCGACGGGGCTGCCCGACGGATCTGCGTTCTGCAGGTGGTTGGGTTTGTTCGAGTTCATCGTTCGGCCCGGCGCCAGGCGCATAGAGGTTTTGCGCCACAAACATGTAAGCGACGAGGGTTTGCAGGCCTACCTCCTGAACCAGGCGCTCTCGTTCTCGATGATCGCGCTCGGTCGCGAACCGCTCCACGCAACCGCGATTGAAACCGACCGCGGCGTAGTCGCATTCATGGGAGACGGCGGCTTCGGCAAATCCACGCTGGGAGCATTGATGGTGCAAGGCGGCGCGCGATTGGTCACCGACGACATGTTTGTAGTCGCGCGCGCCGAAGAGAAATTTTCCGTGTTCCCGGGACCTCCTCGACTCAAGCTGTACCGGCATGTCGCGGACGGAATTTTCGGTGACCGCTACCGTGGCGTGCCCATGAACCCGGTCACCCAGAAGGTGATAATCCCATTGTCCCGGGAGCAATGTAGTTCACAGCCGCGGCCGCTGCGCGCGATCTACGTGATAAGTGAGCCGGGCTCCCTCGTTGCGTCCACGCGTATCGATCGTCTATCGGCGGGCGAGGCGTTCCCCATCCTCCTGGGTGCGACGCTCAACGACTGGATGACCGACGATGCGCGCCTGGAGCGTCTCTTTCGATTTGCCGGCGACCTTGCGCGTACGATTCCAATAAAGCGGCTGGCATTCCCGCGCGCCGAGGAACGGATGTTCGCGCTTCGCGACACCATTTTCGCCGACGTCGCGACCATCGGATGAAGCCCGGCCCTCGGCGCCGCGTCGCCGGCTCGGCGGCTTCCAATCATCTCAGGTGCGCAGAATGCGTGTGACGCGCCGGAAATTTCTGGGGGCCGCGGGCATAGTGAGCGCCAGCTTCCTGGCCGGGCGCGCACTCACCGCCGGTACTCCCGACTCCGAAGGCATCACGTGGTGCGGTCAGAACCCCAACCAGGGAGGAACGCTGACCAGGGCCGGGGTCGATCCCGATGCGGCGGGGCCGGTCATGGAGTTCGAAAGGCGCGTCGCCAAAATCGACCCGGCCAAACTGGCCAGGTTCGTCGACCCGTTGCCGATTCAGCGAGTCTTGCAGCCCGCCGGCACCGTCGCCAGTCCGGAGGATCCGAAGCTCGCAATTCCCCTCTACCGGGTAGAGATGGGGCAGTTTTTCGATCGCGTGCATCGCGACCTCAAGCCATGCCGCCTCTGGGGCTACAACAGTGGCTCTCCCGGTCCGATCATCGAAGCGCAGAGCGCCAAGCCCTTCGTCGTCGAATGGAAGAACGGCCTGCCACGGGTCCACATGCTGCCGATCGATCCGACGATCCACGGTGCGGAACGGAAATACCCGGTCGTCCGCAACGTGGTCCACGTTCACGGCGCGAAAGTGCCGCCCGATAGCGACGGTTACCCGGAATCATGGTTCGTCCCCGGCAAGGCGGTGCGGTACTTCTACCCAAACCGGCAGGATGCGGCGACGCTGTGGTATCACGATCACGCGCTCGGCATCACGCGGCTAAACGTCTACGCGGGATTGTACGGGATGTTTATCGTCCGCGACGCGCACGAACGGTCGCTCAACCTTCCCGCGGGCAAGTACGAATTGCCGATTACCATCTGCGACCGCGCCTTCAACTTCGCCGCGCAGCTCGAGTACACGCACTTTCACAATCTGCCCACCGCGCGATGGATACCCGAGATCCACGGGAACGCGGTCCTGCTCAACGGGCGGCTATTTCCGTTCCTGGAAGTCGAACCCCGGAAGTATCGGCTGCGAATTGTGAACGTCGCGAACAGCAGTTTCTTTCGGTTGTCGCTCGGCGACCACGCACCCTTTCAGCAGATAGGCTCCGACCAGGGGCTGTTGCGAAGCCCGGTGGAGCTCGATGCCGTCACGCTCGGACCGGCGGAGCGCGCCGACCTCATCCTCGATTTGAGCCGCTACCGCGGCAAGCGGGTCGAGCTGATGAACTACGACTCGCCCGTGATGCAGTTGCGGGTAGCCTCCGACGGACCGCGCGACTCGAGTGAAATACCGTCAAAGCTTCGCGAGATCGCTCCGCTCCATGAAAGCGCGGCGGTTCGTTCCCGGATGCTCACGCTGGATGAATACTTCGGACCGCGGGGCAACACGATGCTGACCTTGCTGAACGCCACCCGCTGGAGCGCGCCGGTGACCGAGAAGCCGGTCATTAACTCGGTCGAGATCTGGAAGCTGATCAACCTGACCCTCGATACCCATCCGATTCACATTCACCTGGTGCGCTTCCAGTTGATCGACCAGCGGGCATTCGACGTGGCCGAATACAAGCGTAACAAAGAGTTGATATATACGGGCCCGGCGATCTCCCCGGAACCCAACCTCAGCGGATGGAAAGATACGGTCTGCGTGCCGCCCGGGATGGTCGTGCGAATCATCATGCGGTTTGAAGGGTTCACGGGCCGCTACGTCTGGCACTGTCACGTGCTGGAGCACGAGGACAACGAGATGATGCGACCGTACGACGTCGTTTCGGCCTGAGCCGCTCCGGCATGGAAGGCGTCTTCAGAACCATCAAAACCCACAGCTCGCCGGTGGCCTGTTGCGTCGCCGCGTCTCTCGCGCTGGGGTTGGCGCCGTTCTTCTACGGAAAGATCCAGACCGGCAGCTGGAGCGCTCCCAACGACACCGACTCCGTCTACTACCTCCAGATTGCCGCTCAACCGTACTACTCGCACGTGCCCTGGCTCACGGATCCTTCGGTTCCCGGCGGCGCGATTTTTTACCCTTGGGTCCAATACCTTCCGTTCGTTTACTTCGTGCGCGCCCTGCACCTGAGCATTTTTTCCTTGACCATCGTGTGGACGGTATTCGGCGCCGCGGCAATGGCAGCGTCGGCGTACGCGCTGCTTTGGTATTTCCTGCGCTGGCGCTGGCTGGCGGCAGGACTCGTGGTTACGCTCCTCGCCGACGAGTCCGACTACCATCCATTCATTCACCTGGCGCGGATGGTTGCGGGCGCGATCGCCCATCCTGGCCGAGATTTCGGGCAAGGCCTGTTCGATTTCAGGATCACGAACCCGATGCTCGATTTGCCGTTCCTGTTCCTTCTGATCCTCTTCGTTGCGATGGCACGCGATCGTCCGAGCCGGGCGCGAACGTGGACCTGCGGAGCCTGTTTCGCGTTCTTGTTCTATCTCTACTTTTACGCCTGGACGTTGGCGGCCGCCGCACTGGGCCTTGCGTTCTTCCTAGATAACCGGTGCCGCGTGGTCTACTTGAAGACGCTGGTAGTCGGATTCCTCCTGGGCGCGCCGGCGATGATTCACGACTTCATGGTGCGGCGCGCATTGTCGGTCGAGGGGCTGACCCGGTTCGGGATGTTCACGCGGCCGCGGTGGCCCGATCAGTTTGTTCCGTTGCCGCGCCACGACCTCGTAGTCGTTCCGGTCCTGTTCCTGCTGGTGGGCGCGTGGATCTATTTATCGCGTAACTATCAGTGGATATTCCTGTATTGCATGGCCGCGGTGGGAACGTTGCTGAGCTACAGCTCGATGCTCACCGGAGTCTACTTGCTGGACTATCACTGGAATTGGCTGGCCGGCCCCGTGTTCACTCTCCTCCTGTACGTGACGCTCGGCGGCTTCGTCACCGCGCGCCTGCGATTTTCAGGGCTGCTCGGCATCGCCTGGTCGGTATGCGTGGGGCTCGTTTTTCTGTCGGGTCTCTGGCTCTCGATCGAGGATCTGCGCGAGCGGCCCGAAATTGGGGGGCTGATGCGCAATTACGCCGAGTATGCGGCGCAGCGACAAGGCGGCGACACGCCCCGCCTGGAGCCGCGCGCGATGGTCGGTGGCGACGATCGATTCTGCGACCTTGCAGCGATCGGTGAGAACACGGTTCCTCTGGTAGGCTTCCCCGCTTACATCAGCATGGCGCTCAGGGACTCGGAGTTGTATGAACGTTACGCCTTGAACCAGTACGTTCAGGGAGTCACCGACCGCGCCCGTTTCATCAAGATGCTGACGGATGACTACGGAGTGCCTTTGTCAGCGTCCGCGCTGATCGAAGGATTCACACATGCATACGATGAAGTGTCCGGTGACCCAACGCGGTACATCAAGCGCTACGATCTCCGCTACGTTGCGTTGCCGTCAGCGCGGGACGCTCCCGCGTGTCTCGGGCAAGGTTGGAAGCTGATCCAATCCGGACCATCGTGGAAAATCTGGCAGCGGATTCCGGATCAGGCGGCGAACGGGGCGGCTACTTACTGTACCTTTCGGCGAGATCGGCGGCTTTCGTAAGCGCCTCGTTCCAGGTCTTGAATCGCCCCGGGTACTGCGCGAACAACGCCGTCGCTATCTCTCCCAGGCTTGCCCGCGCCTGCATCAGTCCCATCGCGCTCTTATCGACGGCCCACTCTTCGCCGGGGTCGGCGACAAAGGCCTCCGATCTCCTCTGCATCTTTCGCCTTCCAATCAGCGTCCCCATGAAGGTTGACTGATTGTGATGACGCCGCACGGTTCCGGACTTGTCGATGACCCTGGTATTCCAGGACCAGACGTAGTCGGAGCCGACCAGGTCCGCGCGCAACGCCACTCCGACGGTGTCTCCCGGACTCAAGGCGGCCGCTTCCGGAAGAGGGAAAAACGCATGCTTCGACGCGTATGCGTTGGCGAGGCCGGGCGCGTTCGAGAACCCGAGGCCGGCCGCGGTTTCGCAGTCATACCAAAGGCAAAGTCCGTGGATCGTCGTGGCGCGATCGATGGACCATGACAGGGCGCCGTCGATATTGGGACTGGCGATTTCGCGGTAGTCGAGGCGAACCCATTCCTTGTGCTCCGTCGCCAGGTTCACCTCATCGATTCTCACTCGCAACAAACTGTTGCAGACTCGCTCTCGCGCCCGCGCAAATTCAAAACCGTACTCCGTGTTCCACATCGCAGTCAGCTCGCGATGGATTTGCGGGCAGCTTACCAGCGAAGCCCGGACCGTCTCGCGCTCCGGAATGATCCATCCCCCCGGCTTGAGCAGGCGCTCGCGCGCATCGATCAGCGAGGCGAGGCTGATGCCGTACAGCGGCAGCAAGCCATGAATCTCGGCGACGATGCCATCGATGCGTTCCGGCAACGAGACCTGGGTGGAGAGGCCATGGATGAATTCGATGCGATCGGAGAAGCCGTTTTCGCGCGCCGTCTCGCGCGCGAGCTCTATGATGTCTTCAGATTCGACCGCATAGACCTTGCGCGCCCCGGCGCGGCACGCGAGGAGCGCCAGAATTCCCGAGCCGGTCCCGATGTCCAGCACGGCGGAGTCCGGGACAATCCTGGTTTCGAGGGCGCGCGCGTAAGCCGCCGTCCTTTCCTTAAAAGCGATCATGCGGCCGTAGTCGGGAATATCGTACATCCGCGTGGAATGGAGCGCTGTTCGCAGCGCGCGTCCTCAGAACAAGGTGTAAATGAAGGGGGCGACCGCGGAGAATTGCGCGAGCACCACCAGCACTCCGACGACCAGGAGCACGATGATGGCGGGAGCGAGCCAGAACTTCTTCTCGGTCTTCATGAAGGCCCACAGGTCGCGCAGTAAATCCATCATCAGAAAGGTCTCTCCATACTTTCCCGGCTGCGGATCTTGCTCGGCACCCGGTAGCTGGATGCTTGCGGGTCCAGCTTCCGCGCCACGGGGTCGCGTCCCAGCGCCCTCATCACCAATCCCATCGGCACGATCACAAGGAAGAACAGAATTGTCAAAATGATCCGGCTGTTGATCCAGCCCAGCAGCAGGCCAATTCGCACCCAAACCCGGTGCACGTAGCGCAGCGCAGGCGGCCAGGCCAGCGCGGGCAACACCAGGGCGGCGGCGACGATCCATGGCCAGGTCGGGAGCGGATGGCGCCGGAGCAGGGGGAACAGCAGGCCGAACAGTCCCGCGGTCAGCGCGCCGGTCAGTAATCCGAAATCGCGCAACTCCTTGCGAGTGGGCGCCGAGTCTCCGTTCATCGAGGTCTCCGTGCCGCCGCGTTTGCTCCACTCTCAGTCAAGTTCGTATTCCTTCCGCCACGCAACGTCGCCGGGATCGCGCGGCGGTTGGTCGGGCTTGGCAAGAAGATAGTTGCCGATCGCGAGGTAGTCCATCTCGGTGCGCATGAAGCAGCGGTACGCGTCTTCGGCTGAACATACGATCGGCTCGCCCCGCACGTTGAACGAGGTGTTGACCAGCACCGCGCAGCCGGTTTTCTCGCGAAATCGCGCGATTAGTTCATGGAAGCGCGGATTGGTCTCGCGATGGACGGTTTGCACGCGCGCCGAGTAGTCGACGTGGGTTACAGCCGGAATCGTTGACCGGGGCACGTGAAGTTTCTCGATTCCGAACAGCGCTTCCTGCTCCGGCGTGGGCGCTTTTCGCAACCTTCCCTTAACCGGCGCAACCAGCAGCATGTAGGGACTGGGCCGATCGAGGTCGAAATAGTCCGCAACCGACTCGGCCAGGACGGCGGGCGCGAAGGGCCGGAACGATTCCCGGTACTTGATCTTGAGGTTCATCACCGATTGCATCCGGGGGCTGCGCGGATCGCCCAAAATCGATCGGGCGCCGAGCGCGCGCGGCCCGAATTCCATCCTCCCCTGCACCCATCCCACCACGTTTTCCGCGGCCAGCAGCTCGGCCAGCCGGTCCATTAATTCGTCATCATCGAGGCGCTGGTACTTTGCGCCGAGCGCATCGAGGGCCGCACGGGTCTCCTCGTCGCCGGGCTCGGGGCCGAGATAGCTGCCTGCCATGCTGTCGCTTTCGCGGGGCAGCCGCGGCTGATCATGATACTGATGCCAGCTGGCGAGCGCGGCGCCCAGCGCTCCGCCGGCATCTCCCGCCGCCGGCTGAATCCATATGTCGCGATAAGGGCCCTCGCGCAGGATTCTTCCGTTCGCGACGCAATTGAGCGCTACGCCTCCGGCCATGCAGAGGAATTCGATGCCGAGTTCCCGATGGACAGTTCGCGCCAGGCGCAGCATTGCCTCTTCGGTGACCTTCTGGATCGATGCCGCGAGATCCATCTCGCGCTGCGTAAGTGTGCTTTCGGCCTTGCGCGGCGGGCCTCCGAACAAGCGATCGAATTCAGCGTTGGTCATCGTCAGGCCCGTGGCGAAATTGAAGTACCGCATGTTGAGCCGGAACGTGCCGTCGGGCTTGAGATCGACAAGTTCGCGCAGGATCAGGTCCGCGTATTTCGGCTCGCCGTAGGGCGCCAGTCCCATGACCTTGTATTCACCCGAGTTGACCTTGAAACCGGTGTAGTAGGTGAACGCGGAGTACAGGAGTCCCAGGGAGTGCGGAAAGTCGATCTCCCATTGGGGCGTCAGGCGATTGTGCTCGCCCAGCCAGACCGAGCTGGTTGCCCACTCGCCGACGCCGTCCAGGCACAGGACGGCGGCGCGATCGAAGGGACTCGGGAAGAACGCGGATGCGGCATGCGCCTGGTGGTGTTCGGTGAAGCGGAGCGGCGGGACCTCGGACTTCTTGCAGCCGCCCAGGTCCGAGAGCTCGGAACGCAACAGCGACTTCAGGTAGAGCTTTTCCTTCAGCCAGACCGGCATCGCGGTCGCGAAGGAGGCGAGCCCGCGCGGCGCGCAACCCAGGTAGGTTTCCAGGAGCCGATCGAACTTGAGCAGCGGCTTGTCGTAGAAAACAACCTCGGTCAGGTCTCCAAGCCGCAATCCGCTGGCGCCAAGACAGTATTCGATCGCGGACTTGGGAAAGCGTGCGTCGAATTTCTTGCGTGTAAAGCGTTCTTCCTGTGCGGCCGCGGTCACCTGGCCGTCAACCACCAGGGCCGCCGCGCTATCGTGATAGTACGCGGAGATTCCCAGGATTGCTGTCGGCTTGGCGTTCATCGCGGCCTTTCCATCTGCGCGCTGCCGGCTCCTGTTCTATTGTGTAGCCCTTCGGCCAGACAAGGGGCATGCAAGGCTGGGCAGGCAGACCGTCGATTCTCACGTGATCGAGCCAGTTTGCGATGTCCAAATCTGCCCCATAAGGTCGAGCCTTCGAACCATATGGGCGATATCGGTTGACTCATTTGGTGCACAGTGACAATTTTTTGCCATACACGCTGCGCATTTCCGATCGGCACGAACAGTGCTTATGCTCTAATTAATGCAGAGATGGTCAAAGCGTCGCAAAAGGAGCCTTTGAATACCGCCACTTTGATGGCGTCGAATCAGACAGCCGATCTGTTCCCTCGAACTACCTTCATGCGACTAGTGACAAAAAATCGTCGCTCCCACATCTTGCTAAATTCCGCTCTGATGAGCTATGTTGCTTTGCTGGAGCTAGCAGTACAGGGCCGGAAGGGCGGACGCTATGGATCCTAGGCTACAAAGTCTTTCGATCTAGCTACAAGGCGTCGGCACGATTCCAATGAGAACCACTAATAGATATCAGTCACGGAACGCTGCGATGATTCCGGTCTGGATATTTGGGGCATTCGTCGCACTTTTCGTTTTTCAAAGTGGCATCGCTTCGTGCGCCGAGTTGACTGGAGTTATCACGAGTCGGCGTGGCCTGCCCCTTCCCAACGTCAAGGTCATCATCCGCGACACAAACGGCAAAGTAGTAAGCACCGTAACGACGGACAAGAACGGAGAGTACCGCGCACCGGGACTACGGCCGGCGACTTACACGTACACAGTTGATGGGTCGGGCGTCGGATTTACCGGCGGAAGTCCTACTATCGCGCATCTGCCTCCGCAAGGTCTAAACATCAACTGGACGATGACGAGCAATGCGACACTTGCGTCGGCATCGGCCGGACCGTCTCAGTTCCAGATGGGTTCGGACAACGTGTCCAATTTTTTCTCGGGCATGTCAGGACCGGTCAGCACCGGCAAGTCCACTGCAACCAACTCGGATTCAGCCACGAGCACCGATCCCACGAGCAGTGCGAGTTCGCCTGCAACCAGTGGACCGAACGGTCCCGGGGTGCCGGGTGGACCAAGCGGCATGATCGGCGGAGTGCCGGTCGGCGCGGTGATCGTGCCGGTGACGAACAAGGTCAATAATCCGACGCCAACGCCACCTCCGGTGAGCCCTACACAATAACGGCGATTTCAGGAGAACCAGGGAACCTAGTCGTGCTTTCGCGCGAAAAACATCCGGGTCTTAACCGGGAAGATCATGGGTGCCGATATGGCAGGCTGCTGGCCGTTGTCGTCTGCCTGACCATTTTCGGATGCTCGGCGACCAAGCCTCCTCCGCCCGCTGATCAGAGTTCGCAGTTCTCCGATGAAGCCCGGCGGGAACGGCAGATCAACGACACCCAGGTTTGCAGTAACCCCAAAGTGCTGGATGTCTGGAAGGCGCGGCAGGAAAGCACCGGCGAGTTCATGCTTGGCCCGGGTGACGTTCTCCAGATTTCCAGTACGACCGTCAATGAGCTCAAAGACCGGGTGGTCCGTCTCGACGCCAACGGCAACGTCTCGCTGCCATTGGTCGGCGATATGAAGCTCTCCGGACTCACCGAGAAGGAAGCCAAGGAGCAGATCGAGAAGAAGCTCGGCGACTTCATGTACCATCCGCAGGTTTCGGTCTTCGTCCAGACCTACCATAGCCGTCAAGTTGCGGTGGTGGGTGCGGTTGCGAACCCGGGGATGTTTACGCTGAGTCCGGACGACACGATTGGAAGCATTATCCAGCGCGCCGGCGGCATGAGCCGCGACGCCGCGCAGGAAATTCTCTTTACTGCGGCAATGCCTGAAAGCGCGCAGAAAGGACCGACGCCGGCGCAGGGGGCCAGCCTTGGCTCGTCCGGTTCGGTGCAGAAAGTTTCCGCGCAGGTTCCGATGCCGGGAGATTCCGGATCGAATGGCGCGCAACAGCCGCAAGGCCCGCCGGCTCCGCAGGAAACGACGGACTACTCGACTCAGCTTCCGATTCTAATCAATCTCGTGCAGGCAGGCGGGCCGGGATGTCTCGGGGTTCCGCTTCGCCCGGGTGACCAGATCGATATTCCGTTGGGCGGCACCATCAAGGTCATTGGTTGGGTCAACCAGCCGAAACCTGTCCAGCTTACGCCCGGACTCACGGCCTTGGGTGCGGTGGCAGCAGCCGGCGGTCCGCTGTTTGCCGCCGACCTCAGCAACATCGAGGTTATCCGGCAGGGACACAACCAGCAGGCACAGATTATCAAGGTCAATCTCAACAAGGTCCAGGAGCTCAAGGAACCGGATGTAGTGCTCGAGACCAACGACGTCGTCCAGGTTCCGTACGCGGCCTACAAGCTTCCGGGTTACGCTGTGTACTACGCGACTATCGCGGTTATCCAGTTCGCACCGGCGGCGCTTATCGTGAGCGGAGTTCCCTGAGGTAGTCAGCTAATGGCATCGGGACAACTCTCACCCTATTCGCTTCGCCGTGTGGCTCCGACCGTGGAGCAGGAACCGGCCAACGAGGTCGGCTTCCCCGCGGTGATGGAGCCCATCACGGAGGGCTCGCCTTTCGATTTCTGGGCGCTGTGGAAGATCGTCCGCAAGCGAATCGGAATCGTGATCGCGATTCCCATCGTGGTCGGCATTTTCGTGGGCATCCACGAGCTGATGCTGCCGGAGCTCTACACCGCGTCCTCGACCATTCTGATTCGCAGCAGCACGCCACAGCTCTTTGGCGACTCCGCGGGCGGGGTCCAATCGAACGTAACCTCGGGCGACATGTCCACCGACCCCGACACGTTCCTCAACACCAAGTACGAATTGCTACAGACCTCGAGCCTCGCGCTCAAAGTCATCCAGGCGGAAGATCTGACCAACAACGATGCGTTCACGGGATTGGGCAGGCACCGTTTCTTCGTGCTCAAGCTGCTGGCGGACCTCAAGCACCGCATCGTGGGCGCCGCATCGAAGACGCATCGCTTCACTTTCTCTCCCGATCAGCTGGTCGGTCAGTACCTCGGCAGCCTGTCGGTTCAGCCGGTCACGGGAACGCAGCTCGTGAGAATCACGTTTACCACCGGCGATCCCAAGCTCTCGGCCCAACTCGCCAATGCTCACGTTCGGCAATTCATCGAGCAGGGAGTCGAGTTGAACTCCCAGGCAAGCGAGGAGGCCGAGCGCTTCCTGCAGGCCAAGCTCAGCGAGCTCAAGCGCAAGGTCGAAGACTCGGAGGCCGCGCTGAACAACTACCGGCGCGACAAGGGCATCGTCCCCGGACTCATCTCGGTCAACGGCAAGGAAGACATCGTTCTCGAGCGGCTCAACAAGCTCAACGATGACCTCCAGGAAGCGCACCTGAAGACCATCAATCTCGGGGCTCGCATGGCCCTTATCAAGCAGGGGCACGCCGATGCGCTGCCCGGTGTCGTCGACGATGGTGTCGTTCAGAAGCTCAAGGACCGGATGGCCGACCTGCAGGAACAGTATGCGGGGATGGCGAAGGACTTTAAGCCGAACTACCCGCCGATGCAGGTGCTGAAGGCGCGGATGGCGGATACGCAGTCCGCAATCCAGGCGGAAGAGAGCAGCGTCATTGCGACGATCAATGCCCAGTATCTCGAGGCGCAGAAGGATGAGCAGAACCTCGACGACGAACTGAAGAAACAGAAAGAATTCGCGATGGGTCTCAATGACTCGGCGGTCCGCTACCAGATTCTCGCGCGCGATGCCGACACCAATCGCGAACTCTATAACTCGGTCCTGAAGCGTATGAAGGACGTCGAGGTTACCGGTGACCTCCATACCTCTGACATCTCGATCGTCGATCTGGCACAGCCCCCGGGCGGCCCTTCGAGCCCGCAACGGATGCACGACACGATGATGGCGATAGTGGCGGGATTGATCGGCGGAATCGCGCTGGTGTTCCTGCTCGATCGCCTGGACAACAGCCTCAAGGACGTGGAAGAGGTGGAACGCTATCTCGGCGTCCCGAGCCTCGGTGTCATCCCCGACTTTCTGAGCGCGAACGAAAATAATGTCTATTCCCTGCGCTCCGCGCCAACCCGGCGGCTCGGAGAGCGCACGCCCGACTACAGCAAGGAAATCGTGCTGTCTTATGGATCCTACTCGGCCGCGGGCGAGGCCTATCGCATGCTGCGCACCGCGTTCGTGCTGTCGAGGGCCGGCGGTCCTCCGCAGACCGCGCTGGTTACCAGCGCCGTCAAGGGCGATGGCAAGACGATTACCGCGGTGAACCTGGCGGTGATGCTTGCGATGACGCACAAGAAGGTCATCCTCATCGACGCCGACTTGCGGCTGCCGCGATGCCACGATCTGTTCGCTTTCGACAACTTCTTCGGCCTGACCGAGGTTCTCACCGGCGCCCGCGAACTCAAGGAGGCTATTCGCTCCACCGAGATCGAAGGGCTGGATCTGTTGAGCTCGGGCGAGATTCCTCCGAATCCCAGCGAACTGCTCGGCTCAGAGAAGATGCGCGCGATCCTGTCGCAGCTCGAGGACTCCTACGATTACGTGATCATCGACAGCACCCCGGTCACGCAGACCAGTGAGAGCACCTTGCTGTCGACGTTGGTCGACGGTGTGATTCTGGTGGCGAGAAGCGATTCGCCAAAGCAACAGGTGCGTTCCGCGCTTTCGCGGCTGCGCTATGCGCGTGCGAAGATCCTGGGACTGGTGCTCAACAAGACCGGGGATATGGGCAGCCACTACCATTACCACTACTACTACGGAGATCATGACCGGAGCGCCTCCGGCAACAGCGAGACTGCTGCCGCAGGCTAGCCGCGGTTCTCTCCGTCGTTCGGGTGCTGCTGCGTTCGCGCTGGTGGGAGTCAGTTCCAACACATAGTCGTGCGGTTTCTTGACAGCGTAGTAAGCGGCGCGTTGATTCTGCTCGTCTGCTTCACTGCGCTGGCGTTCGGTTCAGTCTATCCCTGGGCCTTCAAGACGATGGAGGTGGCCGCCTTCGTCCTGATGGTCTTGTGGTTAGCGCTCATGCCGCTGCGTGGCGGAGATGACGGTCGTCCACTTCGGGCCGCCGCCATCTTTGCGATCCCGGTCTGCCTGTTCCTGGGATTCTGCGCCGCGCAGCTGATTCGGCTTCCTCCGAATCTGCTCGCATCGGGATCGCGGGGCGCCTTTTCACTCTATGAACGCGTGCTGCCGGGATGGCCGCAGCGCGCACCATACGCCGATATTCCCGTGGTTGAGACGGCTGCGCCGCCGCCCAGGGTATACATCCTGCCCAGCGAGCAGGACGTAGAACGCGGCGCACTTATTCCCTTTGCTGCCTCGAACGAAGCCGCGGCGCCGGCGGCATCGGCTGCCGATTTGAACAAGCTCGCCGCCGAGCGCGATCGATTGCCTCGATACGGCGTGTCCGTTTCTCCGCCGCTGAGCCGGAGCGCGCTCATCGAGGGCTGCGCGTATGCCGCCGTATTCCTGCTCGTCATCGGGTATCCACTTGGCGAGCCCGAGCGGGAACGCCGCTTTATCCAGGTGATGATGGCCTCGATTCTAGCATTTGGGTTGCTGATTGCGTTGCTGGGGCTGGCGAATTGGGCGACGTGGAACGGAAAGATTCTCTGGATCCTCACTCCTTCCGATTGGGCGTCAGGGGGCCAGGTGCTTCTTCGCGCCTGCGGGCCGTTCGTCAACCCCGATGACTTCGCGAACTACCTGGCAATCCTGCTGCCGCTCGCCCTGGCCGGTACGTTCTACAACGTTCCGCTGCGCTACACGCCGCGAATAATCGGATTCAAATTGGTCAGCGCTTCGGGGCTGTTCGTGATCACGATGGCGATCCTTCTCAGTTTGTCGCGCGGCGGATGGGCCGCTTCAGCGGCCGGAATAGCGGCATTCTTTATCCTCGCCGCAGTCCCGCTGCCCGCCGCCCATCAGGAGACGCCGGCGCATCATGGCGCTCCACCACCGTCGCCCTTCCTCAGATGGCGATGGAGACCGCTCGCGGTGGGAGTGACGATGGTCGTCGGGGCGACGGCGCTCGCGGCGGTTATCCTGGGCCCAACTATCGCGCATCACGCGGCGGCGCGACTCGAGGGCACGGTGAGTACGAACGCCGAGTTCGGACTCGTAGGTCGGCTGTCTATCTGGCAAGGCACGATTGCGATGATTCGCGAGTATCCATTGCTTGGCGTGGGATTGGGAGCCTGGCCGGTCGCGTTTCCTCACTATCGGGTCCCGCCGTGGTTTCCACTGACCTATCGCGAAGCGCACAACGACTACCTGCAGTTGCTTGCCGAGACTGGCGTGGTCGGCGTCCTCCTGCTGGTTGCGCTTTTCGCGACGATTCTCGCAATCCTGTTTCGCGCACGCCGCCGGCTTGGGATTGAAGACTGGCTTCTCCTGGTTCCGCTTATGGCAGCAATTCCCGCGATGGCGGTGCACGAGATCTTCGAGTTCTGCCTGCGCATTCCCGCCAACGCGTTGCTGTTCACGGTGTTGGTCGCCCTGGCTGTTCGCATTGCGTTGCGCGGCAGAGAACGGCGGGGGAGCGTTCCAACGGCGATTAAGGTGATTCTCGCGATCGCCGCCACCGGGGGCGCCGCGTTTTTCACGATGCTCGCGATTCACGATCCCGCACCGAACTATCCCTTCGATCTGACCGTTCCGGAAACCGGGACCCAGGCACTTGCCGATGTATTCGAACATCCAGCCCGGTCCGAGACCCACATGGAGTTGCCGCGATTCATCCCGGAGAGCGCCGGTTTCGCACCGCTGCTCCAGGAGTTTCGAACCGCGGTCTGGCTCGATCCCGTCAACCCCGGACCGCGCGACCGCTACATCCAGGAACTCTTCGCCGCGGGCCAGGCCGACGAGGCGCTGCGCCAGATCACGATTTCGATCTACAACGCACCCGCGAACAGGATGCATTTCTACCTGGCGGATCGCTACGTTCCTTTTCTCTCCGATGCGGTCGAGCATGCCGTCGAAGACGGTTACCGGCAGCTTCTTGCGAAGGGTGACCCCGGCGGGCTGGACGGTCTTTCCAACCTCTACCTCGCGCAAGGACGATTCGACGATCAGGCGCGACTGCTGGCGGATTACATCCACAAGTATGGCGGTGAGAAACCAGACTATGGATTGTTGATCGGCGCGGCGAACGCTTACGTCCATGCGGGGCAGAACGCGCAGGCGGAGACCTACTTCAAGCAGGCGATCGAGGATTACCCGTATTCGATCGGCCCCTATCAATCGCTCATAACCGACGTTTATGCTCCGGCCCGCAACGTGGACGCGGCAAAAGCGCTGGTCGAAGAGGGCGTCAACAACGGCATCGATCCAACGCCGCTCTATCTCTCGCTGCTTTCGATGGCGCAGGCGGCCGCCGATAAACCGCTCATCGAGACCTGCCTGCGCAAGCTGCTGGCCAGTCAGCCTTCGTCGAACCTGGTCATCCAGCTCGGCAAGTTCTATCTCGACAACAATCAGCCGGACCAGGCGGCCGCGATGTTTCGTCGGGCGACCGACATGAATCCGCAAGCTGCCGATGCGTACTTCCTGCTCGGCCAGGCCGAGGAAGCCGACTATCGCTACACCGCCGCCGACGATGCGTACTCGCGCGCTATCTCGCTGGCGCCCGACAATACGAGCTACCGGCAGGTGTACCAGTCGTTTCGCGACAAGATGAAGCGGGACTCCTCAACTCAGTAGGCCGTGCGCATACTCTATTTAAATCCGTTCGGCGGGCTCGGAGGCGCAGAACGCGCCCTGCTCGATCTGGCCGGCGGGATCAGGAAGGCCAGGCCCGACTGGCATCTCGATTTGATCAGCAGCAGCGATGGCCCATTTCCTGCGCGCGCTCGAGGGTTGGGAATTCGATGCACCATCTTGCCGTTTCCGGCGTTGCTGGCTCGCACCGGAGACAGCGACGATTACCGCGGGGGGGCGCTGGGCCGGTTATCCCAAGCCGTACGCTTGTGCGCCACCGGCCTGGTGAGCACGGGCTATGTCGCGCGGATGCGGGCGGAAATTCGCCGCTTGCGTCCGGACCTGGTCCACACCAACGGATTCAAGATGCACGTCGTCGGCGCGTTGTCGCGCCCCGCGGGCGTCCCCGTGTTGTGGCACGTGCGCGACTACGTCAGTGGCCGGCCGGTGATGGCCAGGGTGCTGCCGATTCTCCAGCGGCGCTGCAACCTTGCGATCACGAATTCATCGAGCGTGGCTAAAGATCTGAAGGGAGTGTGCCCGGGTCTCAAGATAGTGCCCGCGCACGACGCCATCGATCTCGCGGACTTTGCGCCCGACGGCCGTAAGCTCGACCTCGACCGTCTCGCCAATCTCAGCGAAGCTCCGCAAGGTACGATTCGCGTGGGCCTGGTCGCGACCATGGCGCATTGGAAGGGGCATCATATTTTCCTCGAAGCACTTTCCCGCCTTCCCGCCGACAGGCTCGTGCGCGGATACATAGTCGGTGGCTCTCTTTATGAAACCGCCGGTAGCCAGCATTCGATCGACGAATTGCGCGCGCTCGCTGCGAAGTTGGGAATTTCCGATCGAGTTGGATTTACCGGGTTCGTCGATGATCCTGCGGCGGCGATGCGCTCGCTTGATATCGTCGTGCACGTGAGCACGCGTCCCGAACCGTTTGGGCTGACCGTGGCGGAAGCGATGGCCTCCGGCAGGGCCTTGATCACAACCGCGTCCGGAGGAGCCCAGGAGCTGGTTCGCGACAATGTCGATTGTCTTGCGACTCGTCGCGGCGACGCCCCCGACCTTGCGCAAAAGATCGATCGTCTCGTCAATGATTCCGCGCTGCGAGAGCGATTGTCCACGGCGGGCAGGGCTGCGGCGCAGGCGCGATTCGGCATCGATCGCCTGGTCGCCGAGGTGCTCGAAGCGTATCGAACCGCGACCGAAATCGCATGATCCGCGTCATGCACATCGATGCCGGCAACATGTACGGAGGTGTCGAAACCTTCCTGGTCTCGCTTGCCCGCTATCGCAGCCTCTGTCCCGAAATGGATCCTGAGTTCGCGGTGTGCTTCGAGGGCAGGCTGGCGTCGGACCTGGCGAAGACCGGCGTATGGGTCCATCGCCTCAGCGAGGTTCGTTCGCGCAATCCGCTCTCGATTTATCGCGCACGAAAGCGGCTGGGTCGGCTCCTGGCGCGGGGTCGCACCGATGTCGTCGTGTGCCACATGCCGTGGGTGCAGGCGATGTTCGGTCCGGTGGTGAGAAAGCATGGTCTTCCACTCGTTTGCTGGCTCCATGGCGCAAGCGAAGGGAAACACTGGATCGAGAGATGGGCCAGCCGCACCAGGCCCGACCTGGTCTTCTGCAACAGCAATTTTTCAATGCGCGGTGTCGTGGGCATCTTCCCTCGCGCCAAAGGCAGGGTGCTCTACTATCCGGTGGCTAACGAGCACGAAAATCCTGATCCCGGGGCGCGGGCGGCCCTTCGTGCCGAGTTCGCAACCGATGCCGATTCCACGGTCATAATCCAGGTCAGCCGTCTCGAGAGATGGAAGGGACATACCTTTCATCTCGATGCCCTGGCGAAACTTCGTGACTTGCCCGGTTGGACCTGCTGGATCGTGGGCGGTCCCCAGCGCAGCGACGAAGTCACGTATAATTCCGAACTCAAAGACAAGGCGATCGCGTTGGGCCTGGCCGATCGAATCAGGTTTCTGGGTCAACGAGCCGACGTTGCGAAATTGCTGGGCGCCGCAGATATTTTTTGCCAGCCTAATACCGCGCCTGAACCCTTTGGGATCGTGTTCGTCGAAGCCATGTTCGCGCAGCTTCCGGTCGTAACGACGGCCCTCGGTGGCGCTGTCGAGATCGTCGATGAACGATGCGGTGTCGCAGTCGAGCCCGGCAATGTTGACGCGCTGTCCAGCGCGTTGCGACACTTGATTGTGGATGAGGGCGCACGAAGCAGGCTGGGCGCCGCGGGCAAGACCCGGGCGGAGCAGCTTTGTGGCGTCGAATCGCAGATGAACAGGCTTTTCAGGGAGCTCTCTTCGCTGGCTGGCGTCTGCTCCCACGATCGCAGCCGCAGTGCATGAAATGGCCGTTGATACCGCGTCCGCTGGTGAGATCACGGTCGTGAACGATGCGGCCAAACGAGCAATTCTGAGCGCCGGCTCGACCAGTTCCGCAGCCGTATACGAGATGGTCATCGCGGAGCTGACTGGCCGACAGCTTCGCGCAGGCACACTAGTCGATGTCGGCTGCGGCACTGGCCGGTTCTTCTCGATGGTGCGCTCGATGTGTTCGCGATACATCGGCGTCGATATCGTTCGCTACGAGAGCTTCCCCGCGGAAGCCGAGTTTCACGCCGTCAACCTCGATGGTCCGCGACGCCTAACCAGTTGACCTGGCTCGGCCTGCTGACCTTCGTCGTGGTATACAACCAGTTCCAGAAGGTTCCCGGGCTCTATCCGGCCCATATTACGCATTTGCTCGAAGCTGATATGATTCGGATCGTGCGAGAATGCGGTCTGAGGAATGCGAGGATCGTCTACAGCAACGAGGGACGTGTTCCATATACGGGGCTCCACTGGCCCGGTATTTTTCGCGGCCGCAGGTTCAGCTACAATCTGATGCTGGTGGCGATCAAGCCATGACAGTAGATCGCATGCGCCGCTGGTAACATTTCCGATGTCAGCCGGCTCAATAGGAATTCCGCGCAATCTCACCCGCGAACAATCGTTCCGGCAGGCTCGCAGGCCGTTCCCGGTGGTCGAGGGATTCGTCCTGTTCGAGTTTGCCTGCCAGGTCGGGCTGATGGTCGCATCGATCGGTGGAATGAGGGTTTTGGTGCGTTGCGGTGCGTTCGGCGTCAGCCTCTTGCTCCTGCTGATCTTTACGCCCGGCAAGCGCCTCCATCCTTCCGTCAAACCCGCGATAGTCGTCATGGCGATTGTGCTATTCGCATTGCTCAATCCCCATACCAACACTTTGCTTTCGGGTACGATGCAGACGCTTCTGTATGCTGCGATTCTGGCGCCGTTGCTGTGGGTTTCCAATCTACCGCTTGAGAGACCGGGGATTCGACGAATCCTCCTCATCATGCTCGCGTTCCAGGCGCTGAGCTCGCTCATCGGAGTCCTGCAGGTTTACTACCCTGGGCGCTTCCGCGGAAACCTATCCTCGGTTATCGCCACTGCGAAGGGTCACTACATCAAAGGGCTTTACTACAAGAACGCCGCCGGCGGACTGGTTCTGCGTCCGTCGGGGCTAACTGACATTCCGGGGGGCGTCGGTCTGGCCGGCCAATATGCGACGTTGTTCGGTCTCTACTTCTTCCTGACAGATCGTGACCGGAGCATCCGTTGGATATCGATCGGCGCCGCACTGATCGGGGTTGCTGCCGTTTACCTGTCGGGCGTCAAGTCGGCGATGATCTGTCTTGGCATTTCGCTTGCCGCCTTTACCGGGCTCTTTTTCTGGCAGGGAGTGAGCGCACGGGGACAGCGAGTTGCAGCCTGGGCTTCTCGCCAGCGAATCTCGCCCGTTCGAGCGTTGGTACTCGTTGGGGTTATAGCGGTCGGCGGTTACTACCTCGCAATCCGCGTCGGAGGGCAGGGAGTCACTAACGCGACCGGAGCGCTCACGCAGAGCGCGCCTGGACAGGTCTTCTACCAGGAGCGTGGCAGATTCCTGGAGTACACGCTCAATGTGTTGTTGCCGCAATATCCTTTGGGCGCGGGGCTCGGGCGTTGGGGAATGATGAGTTACTATTTCGGAAATCTGAACAATCCCAACAGCACACCGATCTGGGTTGAAATCCAGTGGACGGGATGGCTGGTTGACGGCGGGGTGCCTTTGGTTCTTGCCTACGCCTTTGCGATTCTCGTGGCCATTCGATTCGCGGTGAAGTGCTCGCAAACCCCGGCGCTCGGCGATTTTGCGGTGTTCGGTGCGCTGGTCGCCGGCTACGACGTGAGCGTTGTAGCCGGCACCTTCGACTACAATCCTTTCATCACCAGCATGGGAATGGACTTCTGGCTTCTCAATGCAATCCTGTTTGGCGCTATCGCCTACTCCTACGGTGCCACCAATCGAAGAGTCAGTACCGAAGCCGTATCTGCTCGTTACCGGTGATTTCGTAAAAACCGGGGGAATGGATCACTGCAATCACGCTCTTGCCACCTTTCTGGCGGACCGTGGTACCGAGACTCATTTGGTTGCTTACAGGGTCGATGATGAGCTGGCCAGGCATCGCAACATAACTTTCCATCGTGTTCCCAAGCCGCTCAATTCTTACTTTCTGGCCAACCCGCTACTCGATCGCTTCGGTCGTGCCGCAGCGAGAAAGCTTGCGCGGCGCAGCGGCCGGGTTGTTGTCAACGGCGGCAATTGCATCTGGCCGGATGTCAATTGGATCATTCACCTTCATACCAGGTTCCGACCCGCCGTCGTGGCCTCACCTCTCCGCCGGCTCAAAGCCGCGATCGATTTTCGACAAGCAGCGCTCGCGGAACGCCGTGCACTCGCGTGCGCGAAAGTGATCATTGCGGGGTCACGATCGACGAGGGAAGAGCTGATCAATGATTTTGGTATTCCCGAAGCCCGGGTTCATCTGGTCGACCTTGGAATAGATGCGGAAAAGTTCCGGATCCCCACTGAAACCGAGCGAAGTACCGCTCGAGAGAAGCTTGGTCTTGCCGATGAGACGATCGGGGTTGCGTTCGTGGGAGGTCTCGGAGACCGGCGCAAGGGGTTTGATACGTTGTATTCGGCGTGGAGGACGCTCTGCGCAGCGCCCGCGTGGAGAGCGAAACTAGTAGTCGTTGGTGCGGGAGTCGAATTGACGGCCTGGATAGCCCGCGCTCGCGCCGATGGTTTGGCGGACCGAATAAGCTTCCTGGGATTCAACAGCCGGCAGGACTTCGTGGTCGAGGTCCTGCGAGGTTGCGATGTCATGGTGGCGCCGACCCGCTACGAGGGGTACGGGCTTGCGATCAAGGAAGCGGTCTGTACGGGTTTGCCCACGATCGTCACTCGCACGACTCCGATCGCGGAACAAATGGTCGGGGCATTCGATGAGATAATGATTTCGGATCCAGAGAGCGCCGAAGAGGTCGCCAACCGGCTCCGGATTTGCTTCTCGAGACTCTCAAACCTGCGCCACGAAGCCGCTCTCTTATCGACGCGCCTGCGCCGTTGGCGATGGAAAGACATGGCGGCCAAAATTGTCGAAATTATCGAATCGTGCGGAACTGGCGACCTCTGAGGGCGATCCGATCCAGGCCGGAGCCGGACGATTGGAGCGTGGGAAACATTCGAATCTCATCGGCCGCGCCAGGTGACGGGCAGGGTTTCGACTGGTTTCCCCTGATTTGTGCGCTGACGGCAGCCCTGTTCGTTCTGGCGCTTCATCTCGCGAAGGGCACTGAACTAGGGTTCGCCATCTCGCCCAATTCCAACGACCAGTTTCCGACCGGGTTCCTGTTCGATCCTCAGGACAACCTGAGCTACGCGTCGTGGGCGCAACAGGCGCGCTACGGTTCGTGGCTGGGGAATCTCGCGTACACGACCACCCCGAACCCCGGAGTTTACTTCAATTGGTTCTTCCTCCTCGTTGGTAGCTTGTCGCGCTTCACCGGACAGCCAGTCCCCGGCTTGTTGAACGTTCTGGGGATCGTCGGGCTCATGATCGCGATTTTCATGACCTACCAGGCCGCTCTTTGCTGTGGATTCTCACGTCCAGCGGCGCGTTGGACTTTGTTCGTGTTGTGCCTCGCATCCGGGTTGTCCGCGGTCGCCATCCTGGTTTGCCGCATTCTCAACATCCCCACGATTCTGGCGCGTGGAGCGGACATCACCAATCTTCAGATCTTCGGGTTTTCCGGGTTCATGGCTTTCCCGTACCATTCCTTCGTTCTTGGATGGCTCGCGCTGACGATTTGGCTCGTGCTTACCTGCGACGAAACGGCCGCATTCGGGTGGAACCTTGCGCTGGCAGGAGTTGCAAATCTGATGCTTGGCGCGCTTCATCCGTACGAATCTCCGCTACTCGCGCTGACCTATGGGCTTTATTGCCTGACTTCACTCGGTGAACATGGTCGCGCCAGCCAGAGGCGCAGATGGATAGCGATCGTGCTAGTCGCAAGCATGCTGCCTGGTCTGATTTACTCGCTCTGGCTCTCGCGCCAGGCACTCTGGATGCAATTTGCCACCTTGAGCATACAAGTCGGGGCTCGGTGGCCCAGGCGCTTCTGGATAATCGGCTTGGGCGCCGTGCTGCCGCTGGCCGTTTTCGGTTGTTACGAGATCGTCCGGCAGAAAGTTCCTTCCCCGGCTCGGTGGATGGCCATATGGTTAGGATTGGTTGTGATTCTCCTGGTGGTCTTCGACCTGTCCAGCTCAAAAATCGCTGACGGATTGCCGGTACCGATGTCAATCGTCACCGGGCTGGGACTATCCCGGCTCTTCGAGATAAGCGGAGGGCTCGCACAGGTAAAGGTTCGACGAGCGGCGGGGGCCGCTCTGCTCGGAGCGCTTCTACTCCTGCCCGTCAACAACGTCGTCCTGGTTCTTTTCCTGTTCAGGGCGAACGAAATAAGCGGCGGTCTCTGGCGAGTGCTCGCCCAGATTGACTCGCACTCTGAATATCCGCCTGTAGTACTGGCGAATCTCGAGGTTGGGTCCGTTGCACCCGGACTGATCGGCGCCCGCGTGTTTGTGGGACATTGGGCGATCAGTCCAAACTTCTCGACAAGTATCAAATCTCTGAAGGCCGCCGGCTTCGAAAACCCGGCGACCGACGCTTCGATTCCTTCATCCCGGGAGAACTTCGATCGGCTCCTTGGATCGACGGGTGCTCGCTGGGTGGTAACTCGGACACAGGAGCCGGCGGAGAACTATGCCGCACATTCGGCGGACCTGCGCCTCGTCCAATCGAGTGGCAGTTGGCGCTTGTATGCGCTGCAACCTTCGCCTCTCCGCTGAGGCGCTGAAGCCAGGGGACGTAGATCTGACATCCGCGAGTTCAAATCCGACCGGTACGACGCGAAGTGCAAAAGGCCCGCACGGAGGAAGTGGGCGGAAACCATCGCTCGTTGAATGGACACTTCCTGGACTGCATGGGGCGCTTCTGGAACGAGTAATGAGCCTGCCTTTGATTGACAAGGCAACCCCTGTGCTCGATCTGGGCTGCGGCACGGGCGCATGGCTTGAGAGACTGAGCCGCGAGGGTTTCACCAACCTGTGCGGAATTGACAATGAGTCATTCGTTGCACTGCCCAAGTCGAACCACTTCAGGTGCTTTCACGCCGACCTGGATCACAATCTTGACCTGGGATCGGCAGGAACGTCTTTTGGGCTGGTGACGGCTATTGAAGTTCTCGAACACCTGCACAATCCCGGATGGTTATTCGAGCAGGTCGCCGGGCACCTCGCGGAGAATGGTTATTTCCTGATAACGACGCCGAACCTTCATTCGCTAAGGGCGAGAATCAGATTTGCTTTCACCGGGAAACTGGCGGGTTTCGACTTCACGAACGTCGCGGCCGACCAGACTCACGTCTATCCGGTTCTGCTGACTTGCCTGGAGAGGATCCTCTCGAGGTATGGCCTAAGAGTGGCCGAACGATGGACATACCCGGCCAACCGAGGCATGGGATCACGACGGTGGGCGCGAGTCGCTGAGATGATTTCGTCTATGGTCCTTTCAAACGAGTATCCCGGCGATTCACTTTGCGTACTCATACGAAAAGACGCGGCCGTGCGAAGCAATACTTCACCGCACTCGGGAACTGCATGACCCCGGGTAGGTGGAAGAGCAATCGCCTCCCGCGGCTCCGACGCCATGCGGCGGAGCCGATCCATCGACAATAGTAGGTATTGGGGGAAGTGCGGATACTGGCTCTGGTCGCTGATATTCCGAACCCTCCGATTGGGGGTGCGCGGCTGCGGAACTACCAACTGTGGCCCGCGATTCGGGAGCTCGGCCACGAAGTCAAGGTGATCGGGTACAACGCGTTTCATGCCGGATGGAACAGTATTGACGAAGCCGCGGCCCATAACGATGGAGAGTTTTACCGTCCGCTGCGCCAGTTGCTCCCGTTTCGCGCCATCGGCGGTTTGCTGCACTCACACTACGAGCGCGCGCGCTCTCCGCGGCTCGCCGAGCGAGTCGACGAGTTGACGCAGTCCTGGAAGCCCGACGTAGTTCATGCGGAAGAGCTCCGGATGGGCTTTTACCTGCCGCGCTTTCGGGGCGTCGATGCCGGCTCGCTACAAACCGTCACGCTGCACAACGCGGAGTCATACCTGTACGAACAAATCGGCAAGTTGCAGGCCGGGGTTGCCGCCAGGGCGCACCATCAACTTCAGCTTCTTTCGCTGCGGAACTACGAAGCCAGGGTGATACGGTCGGCCGATCTGTTGTTCGCGTATTCACCGGTCGACTATCGCTACTACAAGGAAAAGTATCCGCGCGCGCGTTGGGAGCAGACCCGCAACGGCACCGATGCCCGTCACCTCGCCGCTGCTCCGCGCGCTCCCGGAAATCGCATCCTTTCGCTGGGTGCTCTCTCCTACTATGCGAACGTGCGCGGGCTCTGGTGGTTCCTTGATGAGGTATGGCCGCGTCTCCAGGGACGCTTTCAGTTGACCGTGGCGGGATCGGGTGCGCGGGACGACGTGCGCGCTCGATTGCGGCGGGACGGCATTCGCTTCGAGGACACTCCCCGGGATCTTGAGCCGTTGTATCGCGAAAACGCGATCTGCATCGTGCCGCTACTCGAGGGGAGCGGTACCCGCGGCAGAATTCTTGAAGCATGCGCGTTTCAGCGGCCGGTGATAACCACCGCTCGTGGACTGGAAGGTCTCGACCTGGTTCCGGGCCGGGAAGGAGTAATCGTGGCCGACGATCCCCTGGAGTTTGCGCGCGCGATAGAATACTGGAGCGGCGCCGAGCAGGAGCGCGAAAAGCTTGCGGCCGAAGGTCGCGCGGCGGTACTGCGCCGTTATGATTGGTCGGTCGTCGCGGCGGAGCTCGTACGCCACTGGCAGCAGGCTCGCCCGGGGGCTTCGGCATCGACCGGCGCGCGCGTGCCTTCCTGATGCTCTCGGCAATCACCGATAACGAATTGAATTGAATCGTGCGGATCGCAGTCCTCAAAGTTGGCGCTCTGGGCGATGTGCTGCGGACCACCGCGCTGTTGCCGGGATTCCGACGCCTCTACCCCGGACTCGATCTGACGTGGGTGACCTCCGCCCGGGCGCTCCCACTTCTGCAGGGGAATCCTCTCGTCCGGCGGACAGTGGACTATCGCGAGCCCGGGCCGCGGGAATGGGCCGGGCTCAACTACGACTGGGTCATTTCTTTGGATGACGACGTCGAGGTTTGCAGGCTGGCGAGTAAGCTGTCGTGCCGGCGTCTCTCCGGCTCGTATGCAGATGGCGCCGGCGAACTGCGCTACACCTCCGACCTCGAAGAATGGTTCGGCATGGGCCGCCTGCGGCGCCCTGAGGACGGCGGGCTCGAGAAAGCCAATCAACTCAAGCGTATCAATACGGATGACTATGGGAGCATCCTCTACCGTGGGCTCGGTCTTCCGCTTCCCGTCGAACCTCCTGCCCTGACGGTTCCTGAAGAGGACAAAGCCCGTGTGCGTGACTGGATCCGAGCCAATAACCTTGCAGCCAGAACGCTGATCGGGCTGAATACAGGTGCGGGAGATCGCTGGAAATACAAGAGCTGGGGCATCGATCAAACCGTCGAGCTTGCGCGGCAGCTTTCGCACCGGCCCGGTACAGCAGCAATCGTCCTCGGCGGAGAAGCGGAGCGTGCGCGCAACCAGGAAATTGCTGCGCGGGCAGGCTCGCCGGGCGTGATCGCTGCGCCGTGCGACCTGTCGCTGTTGTCTTTTGCGGCGTTGATCGGGAACCTGGCTGTTCTGGTTACCAGCGACTCGCTGGCCATGCATATCGGGATAGCTCTGGAACGTCCCGTGGTGGCTTTCTTCGGTCCTACCTCCTCCTGCGAAATAAACCTCTTCGGGAGGGGCGAGAAGATCGCTACTCAGCTCGAATGCCGCTGCTGCTACCTGCCTGATTGCGACGTACGTCCGCACTGCATGCAGTCCATCTCGGTCGAGAGGATGTCCGCCGCAGTCTTACATTCGATTGGAGCGCCCGGACCGTTCGCTCAGCGCGGCTCGTGAATCGCCTCGGGCTCGGACAGCGTGAGAACTTCCCGCTCGATCAAAGCGCTGATGGTCCTGGCGATGATCACCGCCGGTACGGTGGTCGGAATGGCGGTCGCGGAGTTGGCGCTGAGAGTGATTGGGTTTTCCAGCCTGCCGGCAGGGATCTTCTTTATGGCGGACCCGTACACCGGATGGTCCAACCGACCGGGAGCGTCCGGAACCTGGTCGTGGGAAGGAGTCGCTCCGGTAAGTATCAATAGTCGGGGACTGCGCGACGTTGAACGCTCAATCGAAAAGCCGCCCGGAACACTCCGAATCGCCGTCCTCGGTGATTCTTTCGTGGCAGCCTTCCAGGTCCCGCAAGACAGCGACTTTTGCTCGGTTATCGAGCGGACTATGCGGGCATGCGGTGGGCTCGATGGCCGCAAACCCGAAGTGCTCAATTTCGGCGTGAACGCGTATGGGACCGGACAGGAACTGCTGACCCTTGAACATCGAGTCTGGCAATACTCTCCGGACGTCGTCGTGCTTGCCTATTTTCCCAACGACGTTTTCGACGACTCCGAGGTGCTTCAAAAAAAAAGTCAGAGCGACTTGGGTGACCCGCGGCCCTTTTTTCACTACTCATCAGGTCAACTCGTGGAGGACGATTCCTTTCTTCGTACTCCCCGGTTCCAGGCTGCTCTGAAAGAAACCGGCGATCCTGACTCTGCTTTTGGCGAAGGATTTCACCGGTGGCTTTGGAAATTGCGGCTCTGGCAATTGATTTCCCGCCTCCGGCCGGCGCCGCAAGCACGGCATCCGGAAGAGCCGCTGCTGCTGAACGCACCTGCTGATGATGACTGGAAAAACGCGTGGCAAATCACCGAAGGACTGATCTCGCGATTTAACCGGGAGGTTAGATCTCACGGAGCCCGATTTATGCTCGCGATAGTCACTCACTCCCTCCAGGTCTATCCCGGTGCGGAGGCCAGGGGTGCGATGCTGCAAAAGGCCGGCGTGTCCGATGTCTTTTATGTCAATCGCCGTTTGGAAGCGTTGGGCCAGCGTGAAGGATTTCCGGTGGTCAGCCTTGCGGAGCCAATGCAGCAATACGCCGATGCGCACCAGGTCTTCTTTCATGGTTTTCCGCGAACCGGACTGGGGATCGGCCACTGGAACGAGCAAGGCCACTTGATGGCGGGTCAATCGATCGCGGCAGCAATCTGCGCGATGCTTTCCGGGCAGCGTGCGCAGGCGCCGGCGACAGTGCGCGCGAGCCGCGAGGGTATCGTCACCGCGGGACATCCCCAACCGCCTGCGCCATCGGCCATTCTACCCTGATTCCCGACGGTCGACGCACGCCCGGACTGCATGCGATCGATTGACAAACAGTTGATGTTCGACGCAGTCGTACGTTGTGCCAGGGCCCGGTCGGCAAGCGCTTGACGCTCCACCCGACGGTCCGCCCTTGATTCGCCCCATGCGATCCTCGCCGTTGTCCAGGCTACTAAAACGCCTCATTCTCCTCGGGCTTGGAACCCTGGTGGGGCTCATCGCCGCGGAAATCGCCCTCAGGATGGCCGGACCAAGCAATCTTCCCCAGGGCGTATTCTTTATAGGCGACCCGTACACGGGATGGACGAACCGCCCCGGGACCAGCGGCGTGTGGATTTGGGAAGGCAATGCTCCCGTGACGATTAACAGCCAGGGGCTGCGTGATCGCGAGCATGCTGTGCCGAAGCCTCCGGGAACGCTCAGAATTGCGGTGCTCGGAGACTCGTTCGCGGCTGCGTTCCAGGTTTCCCGGTCGGACGACTTTTGCTCGGTTCTGGAGCGGACTTTGCGCTCCTGTCAGTCCCTGGGAGGTCGTACCCCGGAGGTTATCAACTTCGGCGTGAATGCGTATGGAACCGGGCAGGAACTGATAGCCCTCGAGCATCGCGTATGGCGCTACCGTCCCGACATAGTTGTACTGGCTTACTACGTCAACGACGTTTATGACGACTCGGAAGCTCTGCAGGAAATCTATCCCGACTACGTGGGAGGACCGCGTCCATATTTTCGTTTATCTTCCGATGGGCTGGTTGAAGACGACTCGCGTCTGCGCAGCCCGAGCTTTCAGGCGGCGCTCAAGGAGAGCGGTGATCCGAATGCGGTCTTCGGAGAGGGATTTCACAGGATCTTATGGAAGTCTCGTCTGTGGCGATTGATATCACGGTTCCGGTCCATTCAGACCTCTAATCGCGCGGAAGTGTATGAGCTGCTGAAAAGTCCGAGCGACCAGACCTGGGAAAATGCGTGGAAGGTGACGGAAGCATTGCTCTCGCGCTTCAACCAGGAAGTGCAGGCCGGCGGGGCCAGATTCGTCCTGCTGGTGGTCAGTAATTCGCTCCAGGTGTATCCGGGAGCCGAGGAACGCAACAGACTTCTGCAGAAGGCCGGCGTGTCCGACGTTTTCTACCTCAACCGCCGGCTGGAAGCCCTCGGAAAGCGCGAAGGGTTCCCGGTAGTCAGCCTGGCCGAACCGATGCAGCAATACGCCGATGCACACCACGTTTTCTTTCACGGGTTTCCGCGCACCGGAATGGGTACGGGTCATTGGAATGCGCAAGGTCACTTGATGGCTGGTCAATCGATCGCGTCCGCTATCTGCGCGATGCTTTCCGGGACGCGGCCGCCGGTGGCAGCGGGAGTTGACGCGCGATGACGGTGGTGTCGGCGGACGGTTTCCTGGCGTGGCTGCGAAGCCGGCCACTCTATCTCGATCTTCGGTGGTCGACGCGGGAGGGGCTGCGTCACGCGTGGTTGCGGCATCGAATCCAGCGGAAGATCCTGGACACGCCTCCGATTGATACTCCCGGTTCGGGGCCAATCGAGGTTCGCGTACTGACTTGGAGACGGGATTGCCTCGATTTGATCTGGGCGCTCAAGAGCTTCTACTTTTTTTCTGGGTTCGACTATCCGCTGTACATTCACGATGGCGGCCTGGGAGAAGGCCAACCGAGCCTTCTCAGGAAACACTTTCCCGGAGCAACGATTGTTTCCGGCGCCGAGGCCGATCGCGAAGTTGCCGCAAAGCTGACCGAGCGGGGTTTGAAAAGATGCCTCGAATATCGTGGGCTCAACATCACCACGCGCAAGCTGTTCGATTTCTTTCTGCTCACTAATGCCGACTACCTCGTATCAATCGATTCAGACATCCTGTTCTTTCGCAAACCCGACCTCCTTTCCGTTCCGCCCGACGGGCTTACGAAGAACAGGTACAACAGGGATGACGGCTACTGGTATTCGATGACCCTGGAGGAGATCGAATCCAGCTTCGGGATCAAACCGTCCCCTTCCATCAACTCGGGCTTGTCGATAGTGCGAAGCGATTCGATCAACTTCGATCTCATCGAGAAGTGGCTGGAAAATCCCAAGTTGGCCGCGGATCGCTGGGTCACGGAGCAAACCCTGCAGGCGCTTTGCTCTACCGTTTATGGAATGGAGTTTCTTCCGGACACCTATGTCGTAAGTACCAAGCCGGGCCTGCGCGAAGATATCGTTTGCAAACACTACACCGGCTTCTTTCGCCATCTGCACTATGAAGAGGGCATGAAGCGCCTGGTAGAAGCCGGGTTCCTGGACGATCTTCGGCGTTCAGGTACTCGCTGAGCAATCCTGTCGTGCGCGTAACGCGTTCCATCTGGTCCTTTCTCACCAGTGAGATTGCATTTGCAATCATCATGGCTGTCGGGTTCGTCGCGACTCCGCTGCTGCTTCGATGGCTTGGCGACGAACGCTACGGCGCGGTGGAGGCGACGAGCGACTGGATCGGCTACATCGGGCTGCTCGAACTCGGCATCGCGGGTTCGCTGATGCCCCTGCTCGCGAAGGCCCTGGCGCAGAACAACGAATCCCGGGTCCGGACGCTCCTCGCGGCGGGCGTGAGATCATATCTGGGAGTCGTCATGTTGGCGGCGATCGCTGCTGTGGTGCTGGTTGCGGCGATTGACAGGCTTCTGCCGGTGGCCTCGCAACTCAAGCTGGATTTGCGCGTGGGTTGCGCGATTGGCACGTTGACGATGGTGGTGTTGCTGCCCTTGCTGCCTTTCCGGACCTTGCTGGAAGCGGAGCAGCGCGGATACGTGGTAAACACCGCCATCCTGGTCCAGTCCCTGAGCATCACTGCGCTGTCGTTGGTGCTCGCGTGGGCAAAATGGGGCATCAGGGGTCAGTTCATCGCGATCCTCGTTGGAGGTGTCGGCTTCAACGCGATTGTCGTCGCCTACACGCGCGATCGCCTCCCCGGACTACGCGAGGCTGTTCGAGCGGGCATCCGGAAGTCGGCGGAGTGGAAAGAAGTATGGAGCCTGAACTGGCCCACTTTTGGCTTCACCCTGTTCGGAAGGGTGGGCGTCCTGACCGACAACATCATAATCGGCGGTCTGCTCGCGCCAGCCATGGTCGTTCCGTTCCTGATGACACAACAGCTCGCGATCCTGGCTCAGCGGCAACTCCAGGGAATCGGCAACGCGAGCTGGGCGGGCCTGGTCGAATTGCAGATTCAGGGGAAGAACGAATTGTTCAATCTGCGGCTGATTGAACTCACGAGGCTGATCGCAATTCTTGCGGTGGCCGTGCTGATTCCGATCTGCATCTACGATCGGCAGTTCATCCGGCTCTGGGTTGGCGAACAAAGGTTTGGCGGGGATTTCGTGGTCATTCTGGCCGCGATCAATGCTTTCCTGCTCGCGATCTTTTCGCTCTGGACCTGGTGCATCAACGGAATCGGCGAAGTCAGGAGGGTGCTGCCCGGCATTGCCGTGCAGACCGTCATCAATTTTGCTCTCAGCATCGTGCTTACCCTCAAGCTGGGATTGGTCGGACCCCTGCTGGGGACCACCTTTGGTTTCATCTCCGTGAGCATCTGGTATCTGCCGATGCTCCTGCGCAGGCGCTTCGAGACTCGCGCGATCGATCTCTATGCCGCGGCGGGTTGGCCGGTGGCGTCCGCGCTTCCGTTTGCGGCAATCGTATGGTCATTGTCTCGGACGCTGCCGGTCCATGGATGGTTCGACATGGCAGCAGAGATGAGCGTCGTAGCCGTGGGATATCTTGTGGTTTGGTGGTTGGTGGGACTTAGCGCAGGTGAAAAGAGCTTATGGCTGCAACGAATGAGCCTCCTCATTCCGCGAAGTTCCTGCTAGCCGCACCACCGCATCTGACGGACTTGCGTTCAATGGAGCTCTCTTGAGAACGGTCTCCTGACCTCATGAAATGGGCGATCCTCATAGGGAAATATGGACGGCCTGGCGGCGTGTCGGATTACACGGCCCTGGTTGCTGAACAGCTGGCGGCTGCCGGAGAGGAGGTCGAGGTCTACGCATCGTCGCCTTCGCTCGCGCAGCTCGCGGAGCGCCGCTTTCGCGTAATCGAGTTGCCGGGATCGTTTGGTCCTCCCGCCCATCGTGCTCTCGATGTTGCCTTCAGGGCGTCGATGCCGGACCGGGTTCTCGTGCAGTACGTGCCTCAGGCGTTCGGATGGCACAGCATGAATGTTAGCTTGGCCCTATGGTTACACGCACGCCGCAAGCGATACCCGATCTGGATCATGTATCACGAGGTGGCGGTCGCCTTTCGACGGCGTCCACCGTTCCGTCACAATCTTCACGCCCTGATGACCCACATCATGGCGTGGCTCAGCGCGCGCTCTGCCTCGCGGATTTTCATCGCGGCTCTGGCTTGGGAACGCACACTCCGCCCGATGATTGCGAGCGGAAAACAGATCCTCTGGACGCCGATCCCGAGCAATATCCCCGTGGTCGAGGATCCTGACGGAGTCGCAAACGTCCGCCGGCGTTATCGCAATGATCGCGCGTTCATGGTCGGGCACGTCGGAACTTACGGGTGGTGGATCAAGGACTTGCTGGCTCAGGCGCTGGTTGTTTTGCTGGACCGCAGGCCGGACACGACGGTGTTGTTGTTGGGCGCCAACAGCCAGGAGTTCAGGGACAATTTTATCGCATACCGATCCGACTTGGCCGATCGCATTTACGCGAGTGGCGCGCTGCCGGCTGCCGACCTGTCACGGCATCTCCAGGCCTGCGACGTCATGATCCAGCCTTATCCCGACGGAATCACGACACGGCGCGGAAGTGCGATGATGGTGCTGGCCCACGGAGTGCCGTTGGCCACCAACTCGGGCCAACTTACGGAAAACCTGTGGCGTGAGCATCGCGCGGTTCACATGACTCCCGCCGGAAATCCCGCCCAATTGGCATTGCATGTGAATCGATTGTTGAATGAACGGGAGGAACTGAAGCGTCTCGCCGCGGCCGGCAAGGAACTATACGAGGAGCGCTTTGCCCTGCGACACACTATTACCGCCCTGCGCGACCAGTCGCCTGATCTCGTACAAGTGTGAAGATCCTCTACCTGGCCGTTGGTGTCTTCGATAAAGGAGGTATCTCGCGCTACTGCCGTTACCAGATTCGCGCGCTGCGGGAACTGGTCGGGGCGGAACACGTAACGGTCTTCTCCCTGGTCGGCAGGGCCGAAAACGATTTCGAGGACGACTTCACGGTCGATCGGACGTTCGACGGATTCGGCATAGTCAACGAAACCCGTTTTCTTGAAGCTTGCGTCGGGACGGCGCGGGGAGAACGACCCCGCGTCATTTGGTCGAGCCATTTGCGGTTTTTGCCGAACGGCCTCCTGGGGCGGTTCTTTTCCGGCGGCAAATTTGCAGTGAATGTCTACGGCGAAGAGGCCTGGAGTGGAAAACTCTTGCCCCTCGTCCGCCGGATGCTGCCCCGCGCCGACCTGGTGGTGTCGGATTGTCACTTCACAAACGACTTTATAGCGAGCGACTATCGTATAGCATCGAGTCGACTCGGTGTGGTCTGGGACTGCGTCGACCTGGAACGATTTGAGCCTCGACCGCGCCGTTCCGATCTCATCGAGCGCTACGGACTTCCGCATGGCGGCAATGCCCGCTACGTGATGACCTTGGGGAGGATTGAAGCCCGCTCGCGTTACAAGGGGTACGATCGGCTGCTCGACGCGTTCAAGGCGCTCCGCGGCGCGCACGACCTGGCCCTGATCTACGCGGGTGTCGGTGACGACGTTGGGCGGCTACGCGCCCGAGCAGCATCTGAAGGACTGGGCAGCCGGGTCTTTTTTCTCGGGTCTATTCCTGAAAACGAGCTGTGCGATGTGTACAATCTGTGCGACGTATTCGCACTGGTCAGCGACCGCGGCCCGGGACGCGGCGAAGGCATCCCGCTGACTCCCCTCGAAGCAGCGGCCTGTGCCAAACCGATAATCGTGGGAGACGAGGACGGTTCGCGGGAGGCAGTGGTCAATGGGCAAAACGGGTTCTGTGTCTCACCGCGCGATCCGGACGCCTTGAGGAATGCGCTTGACGCGATACTGGGCAATGACGAGCTGCGGGCGAAGATGGGAGCAGCAGCGCGCGCACGTATTGAAGGCGAGTTCAGCTATCCCACCTTCCGCGCGAAGACTTCGAGACTGCTCGCCGAGTTGATGGCGTGAGGGCGGCTGCAAATTCGGAAATGGCCAAGCCTGGAAAACCCAAATTCTATCCGATCGCTGAGCCCGACATCGGAAAGCTCGAAGAGCGCTATGTGCTCGATGCCGTTCGATCCGGTTGGGTCTCATCGCTCGGTCGATACGTAACTGAATTCGAGAACCGCTTCGCGCGGTTCTGCGAAACGACTGAGGGGATCAGCACCTGCAACGGCACTGCCGCCCTGCACCTGGCCCTCGTCAGCCTGGGAATCGGCCGTGGCGACGAGGTGATCGTGCCCGCCCTGACGTTTGTTGCGAGCGCCAGCGCTGTCCTCTATGCGGGAGCGACGCCGGTTTTTGCCGACGCGGACGAGACCACCTGGTGTGTCAACGCCGACACCATCGCCGCGGTTCTCACCAAACGCACGCGGGCCATCGTCGTCGTTCATCTTTACGGACAACCTGCCGATATGGATCCGATCCTTGACCTTGCAGCTTCACGCGGTATCACGGTGATCGAAGATGCCGCCGAGGCCCACGGCGCCTTATATCGCGGCCGCAAGGTTGGGTCGCTCGGGAAGGTCGGGGTTTTTTCATTTTACGGAAACAAGATAATCACCACCGGCGAAGGCGGAATGGTAACGACCAACGACGCCAGGCTCGCGGAACGCTGCCGCTTCCTGCGCGACCATGCGATGAGTCCGACCGAGCGCTATTTTCACCCGGAGATCGGCTACAACTACCGCCTGACGAATCTTCAGGCCGCTCTGGGGCTCGCACAACTCGAACGTGTCGACGAATTCATTCGGCGCAGGCGCGATGTGATGCGCTGGTATCGCGAGGACCTTGGCGACGATCCCGACATCGTACTCAACCCCAGCCTGCCCTGGTCCGAGAATGCGAACTGGATGGTTTCGGCGTTGTTCCCGGAATCGATGAACGTACAAAAAGTCGCGGCCCGCTTGCGCGAGCGCGGAGTCGACTCCCGTCCTTTCTTCCACCCCTTGCACATGCTTCCGTCCTTTCTTTCTTCGGCGGGTGGAGAGCGCAGGTGCCTCCCTGTAGCAGAGCGGCTTGCGCGCTGCGGATTGAACCTGCCCACGGCGGGCCACTTGCGTCGGGGCGACATCCGTTCCATAACAAGTTCGGTCGAAGCTATTGTCACGGAGTTGAACAAGGAGCCGTCGCCCGGGGTGTTGCGAAACGGCGGTGGCCGAACCAGGCAACACCGGGAGTAAGTGAGTGTCTTAGCCAAAATCCTTTCGCGCCTGCCACGCGACTTGGTCGAGGCTGCGTCAAATGCGCAGTGGCGCAGTCCGCTGTTCAAACGCGCCTTCGACATGGTCGCCGACCGCTTCAAGAACCGCGACGGAAACGTTGCACGCGGAGTCGGCAAAGGATTGCGGCTAAACGTCGGACGCTCCCACGGCGGCTATCTTCTTGGCACGACCGAACCGGCGGTCCAGTCGGCCCTTGCGACCGTACTCAAGACCGGCATGACTTACTATGACATCGGCGCGAACGTTGGCTTTCATTCAATGATCGCGGCCAAGTTGGTCGATCCCGCCCGTGGAAACGTAATCTGTTTCGAGCCGGTCGCCGAGAATGCCCGTTGCCTCATCCACAATGCGCGCTTGAACGGCTTTGACCACGTGCAGGTGAAGCAGATAGCGCTGAGCGATGTTGATCAGGAGGGGCGCTTCTGGCTATCCGACGAACCAACCTGGGGCACCCTGGCGAGCGTGGGCGAACAGCCGACTCGTTGCATAGGATCGATCATGGTTCCGGTGCGCCGCCTTGATGACGTGATAGTCCAGGACGGTTTGCCGCCGCCGAACGTTATCAAGATCGATGTCGAGGGAGCAGAAGTCGGGGTGTTGAGGGGGGGCGTCAACACCATTCGCGAGCATCGTCCCATAATGATGATCGAACTGCACGGCACCAATGGTCCTATCCAGGAGCTTCTCGGTGCGATGAACTACACCTCGGTCGTCCTCGGAAGCCGAGCCACGATTGTCGACTCGCCTTGGGACGCGTATGTAGTTGCAGCGCCTGCCGAGGAGGCAGATTTGCAGCCGTTACTGGAGAAGCTCCGCGGTGAAAGCACCGGTCGGAGATAGTAGTTCGACCAGGCAGAAGATTGGCGACGTTCTCTTGGCCGTGCGTTTCCTCGATGCCTGGCGGCTCCATTCCTGAGCGGCAGCCAACCCCCGAGGGACACGCTCTCCTCATCCACGCTTGAAACCGCGGAAGCTCAAAGTCCTGGCTATCGGGCACTCGTACGTAGTCGCTCTCAATCGCTCTCTTGTTCGGGAAATTGCCTCGACCGGCGATTTCGAGGTCGTTGTCGTGGCGCCGGCGCGCTTTCTCAGTGAACTCGGTCCCATTGAATGCGAACCGGAACCTCCGGATTCACCGGTCAAGGTGATTCCGCTGAAAACGCATTGGGATCGATGGGTCTACACGTTCGGCTACGACGGCGGCGGGCTCGCCGGGCTGATGACCGAAGGGAATTTTGACGTGGTCTTTGCCTGGGAGGAACCATACATCTACGCGGGTTATCAAATCGCCCGCGCGGTGGGACGTTACGCTCCGCGAGCTGCATTCGCATTCAGAACAGCCCAAAGTCTGCCCAAGCGATATCCGCCGCCCTTCAACTATTTCGAACGGGTATGTCTGCAGAGGATTGACGGATGGATCGCAGGCGCTCATCTCGTCTACGAAAATTCAATCGCACGAGGCTACCCGGCCGACAAGGGCAGGATACTCACTCTCGCTGTGGATACGCGGGCGTTCAAACCTTTCTCGGAAGAGGCCAAAGCCTCAGTCCGAAGAGAATTCGGACTCCAGGCTCCCGTGTTAGGGTACCTCGGCCGCCTCACTCCCGAAAAAGGCATCGACGTGATGCTGCGCGCCATCGAGCTGCTTGACCCGCAAAGACATTGGAGCTTGATGGTGTTGGGCGCCGGTCCGAGCGAAGCCGCCATAACCGGATGGGCTCGAAGGAACAATTGGCAGGATAGGGTGTTGGTCAAGCTGGTCCCTCACTCCGAGGTTCCGCGTTACCTGGCATCGATGGACCTTCTGCTGGCGCCCAGTCTGACTACCCGGCGATGGAAGGAACAATTCGGCCGGATGGTCGTGGAAGCCTTTGCATGCGGGGTTCCGGTGGTTTCCAGCGATTCGGGAGAATTGCCCTTTCTTGTCGCTGAAACCGGGTGGGTAGTGCCCGAAGGCGATCCGGTAGCGATGGCCGCGGCAATTCGCAACGCCCTGGACGACAACGCCAGGCGTGCGGCTATAGCTAGCGAAGGCTTGCGGCGAGCCGGCGATTATTCAGCCACGACGCTGGGCCGCGCCTATGCCCGTTACTACCGTGAATTGGTGGAGAGCCGAAATTCTCGGGCAACTTGAGTCATCATCCGACAACTACTCCTTGACGGCGCGTCTACAAGATTCCGATGCGGGAGGCACTCGCAGAAAGCGAGTGCTTCACGTGGGCAAGTACTATCCGCCTCATCCGGGCGGAATGGAGACCCGGCTTAGATCGCTTTGCGTCTCCGTAACGCCGTGGTTCGACTGCGAGGTTATAGTCGCCAATGCGGAGCGTGCGACCCAGACTGAAACCATCGATGGCGTCCACGTGCGGCGACTGGCGACGTGGTTGATGTTGGCGGGGACCCCGATTTGCCCGAAGATGCCCTGGGCGATCGCGCGCGCGCGACCCGACCTTTTGTTGCTGCAGTGGCCCAATCCCGCCGCTTTCGTCGCATACGCCATCAGCGGATATCGCGGCCCTCTGATCGTTGCCTGGGAAAGCGATGTCATCAGGCAGCGCCTCCTCGACAAACTGTTTGCACCGGTTACGCGCGCGGTACTGGCGCGTGCCTCCATAATCCTGGTGTCCTCGCCGGGCTATGACGCTGACTCTCCAATGCTGCGGGAATTTGCACGTAAGGTTCGGTCACTCCCGGTAGGAATATCCACGCAGCGGTTTCGCCGGTCCGACGACGATGCAATTAGCCGGATTCGCGACCGGTATGGCGAAAGAATCGTACTGGGGGTGGGACGCCTCGTTTACTACAAAGGCTTCCAGCATCTGGTCCGTGCCGCAAAATCCATCAACGGTGTCGTGGTGATCGTTGGTGATGGACCCTTGAGAACCGCGCTCGAAGATGAAGCGCGCAAACAGGGCGTCGCGGACCGGGTCTTTTTCCCGGGCGAGGTTGACGATCTCGTTTCGTACTACCAGGCCTGCGCGGTCTTCGTGTTGCCCTCAGTCGCGCGCAGCGAGGCATTCGGCATCGTGCAGTTGGAGGCGATGGCGTGCGCGAAACCGGTGGTCAATACAAGGATTCCAACGGGAGTGCCTTTCGTTTCGCTCGATGGGGTAACCGGAATCACGGTTCCACCGGAAGATTCCGGCGCACTGGCCACAGCGATCAACCGGCTGCTGGATGATGCTAAACTGCGGAACGAGTACGGCCAGGCGGCCCTGCGCCGCGTCGAAGAGGAATTCAGCGCCGATCGTGTGGCTGTGACGGCACGCAACATATATGAGGAGGTCCTGGGGCGTTCGGCCGGGGCGGTCGAGAGCTCACGGAGGACCTGAATCTCTGGGTATTGACCGCACTTGAATGGTTTTCCCGAATCTAAGATTTGTCATTCCCTTTGTATTTGGAGTGGTATTTTCCCTCCTCCTTACGCCGCTCGCACGGCGCACCGCCTTTTGGCTCGGTGCGGTCGATCAGCCGGGGGCGCGCCGCGTCCACTCTGTGCCGATGCCGCGGTTCGGCGGGATGGTCATTTACCTTGCGCTCGCGCTGTCGTTGGCTCCGGTAGTGTACATCGACGTCTTCGTGGATCGACTGCTCCTCGGGCGCAACGAAACCATCCTGGTGGTCACTGCAGCCACGATGGTGCTGGGCATTGGCATTCTCGACGACTGCCGGTCGGTATCGCCCTGGATCAAACTCGCGATCGAGATTGCGGCCGCGGTCATGGTGGTCATGGCCGGATTCACTATCAAGACCCTGTTCTACTTCACACTGGGTTGGTTGAGCATTCCGATCTCGATCTTCTGGATCATCATCGTTGTCAATGGAGTGAACCTGATTGATGGTCTCGACGGGCTCGCGGTAGGAGCGAGCCTGATAAGCAGCGCGACTCTGTTCGCCGTGTCGCTCTACCTCAAGGATGTCAGCACGGCGCTGATCCTGTCTGCATTGTGCGGAACCTTGCTTGGATTCCTGTACTACAACTTTCATCCGGCCCGGTTGTTCCTTGGCGATTCCGGAGCATTGCTGATCGGATTCGTGATCGCAGTCATCGGCATTCAAAGTTCCAGTAAGCTGGCCACCGTGGTCGCAATCCTGGCGCCCGCCATGGCGGTAGGGTTGCCCCTTGCGGAAGTCGCTCTGACGACCTTGCGAAGGACCTTGCGAGCGGTCAAAACGAGGGACGCCGAAAGCGATGCTCCGCTGGATATCGGTCTTTTCACTGCCGACCGCGAGCATATTCATCATCGACTGCTCGCGCTCGGGATCACCCATCGCGCCGCGGTCGTATTGCTCTACGGTGTCTGCCTTACCTTCGGATTGATCGCGTTCGTACTGTCCTATCAGAGAATCGATCTGCTCCTGATCATGGCTGGAGCGGCCGCGGCCGCGGGCGCACTAATCCCCCGCCTCGATTACGGACCCGCGACGCCATCGGTCGGAACCGACCGGATGCCGTTCGAAGACCTGCTTGGAAATCGCAGGGTGCCGTATGTGTTTCTCGACCTGGGCCTCGCGATCGTCGCGTGGTTCGGCGCACTGGCCTACAACCGATCCCCGTTTGGCCACGCCCGTCCTCATATCAACACGTTCGGTCCCTGGGTGGTCATCGCGCAGATCGCCACGTTGTATCTTGCGGGTATGTATCGACACGGTAACCGCTACACGGGAATTGCGGACCTGCTCGCGATACTGTGGCCGTTGGCCGCTGCTACCGTCGTCACCGGCATCGTTCTTTATGCCCTGCAGAAAGGGCAATTCCTGCCGGTGAACCTGGCGGCCGTCGATTGCTACTTGCTCGCGACCCTGGTGTGCGGCTCCAGGCTTTCGCTCAGAGTGCTGGAGTACCTGGTAAACGCGGACGTTTCCGGGCCCCGAAACGTAGCAGCCTCCGCCCGCGAGGCGCGATCAAGGTCCGACCGTTGATTGAGTGATGGCGGGGGGAGGTCGCTCGATGAGAGGTTCTTCAGGCGCGGAGCTTCTGAACCGGAAGGAAAACGCTTTTCAACGGCCCTTTCCCCGATGAGCAAGCTGGTAAAAATTGCGTTGTTGATGGCGGGTTCGCTGATTTTCAGCCTGGCGATCGCGAACGTTGGCCTGTGGGTTCTAAAAGTAGGCGATCCGCCCATTTACTACCGCGATGCAGCGTTCGGATATCTCGCTGTGCCTGACCAGTGGCCATCAACTCGCGGCATCCCTTACCGCATTAACCAGGCCGGACTGCGCGGTGCCGACTTTCCGGCAACGAAGCCTGCCGGAACATTCCGTGTCGTGTTCATCGGCGATTCAGTTACCTTCGGAGGCGGTGTCGTATCGGATTCAGACACCTACGTCGTGCAAGTTGCCGATGCGCTCGCGCGACAACTCCACCGGAAGGTCGACAGCGTCAACATCTCCGCTCCGGGCTGGGGTATTGAAAACATGGAGGCCTATGTCGAGCGCTATGGTCTGTATGGCGCCGACCTGGTGATTTGGGTTCTGCCCTTCGAAGACCTACGCCGCCCCAAGAATGAAGGGGCGGGCATGCCCACCAGCAAGAGCTTCCGTATCGTCTTTCTTGCATCACATGCCATTCAGATCGCTCGGAGCAAACTGCGTGGCTCCGAGTGGCAAGCTCCGGAGAAATCCGATCCGGCAATCCTCACCGCCAATTTGAAGTCCTTCGGGCATACGCTCGATCTGATCAACCAAACAGGCGCCAAGGCGCTCGTGGTTTTCTTTCCGATGGGCGCGGTCACCGCCGATTCGGACCCTCAAGCGTATCGCGAATATCAGGATGTGGCGCGCGCGCACGGTATCCAGACCTGCGACGTGTGTGCGCAGATGAACGCCGCGGGCGGAGAGGCCTTGTTCTACGACGGCGCTCATCTAAACAGCCACGGTGAGCACGTTGCCGGACCGCTGATCGCGCAATGCGTAGCCGAGAGGCTGCCCTCATTGAACGTGGCCAGTGTCGGCGGGGCAGGGAGTTTGCCCTAGCACGCGGAAATCAGTCGCGGACGAGCAAGGATGGAACGCGCCATGCTCCTCGAGCCCATCTGCGAGCAGATCGTTCGGTCCAGCCGCGGGAGACGGCTTCCGGCAAATTGCCGCAATGTGCGATGACGTTTTCCTGCTGAATCTGCTCAAAGGACTCCACGTCATAGGAGTCTTCGGCGCTCGATCCCATACGCCACATTTTGTAGCCAAGGTCCTTTAGCATTCCCAGCAACGCTTCCGGATCGACGCCGTTCTCTTCAAGCGCCCGCCGATTGATTTCCATCAGAATAATAGGCCGGTATTTTCGGATGAGAGCTTCAGCGCCGCGTAAAACCCGAGCCTCGGCTCCCTCAACGTCCATTTTGATTAGGTCCACTCTGCTCGTGCCAATGACCTTGCCGAGCGGAACCGCGTCAACCTCCACTTCGCCGGTTTTGCTGTAGCGGAAGGTTCCGGAATTGTTGGGTTCAGGCAGGCGAAAGCCGAGCTTGCCCTCGGCGTCCCAAAGCGCTGCCGGAAACAGGCGTACATTCTCGAATCGATTGAGTTCGACGTTTTCCTTTAGTTTGGCGAAGGTTCGAGCTGATGGTTCGAAGCTCAGCACGCGCCCGCCGGGTCCGACGGCCTGGGCAGAAAGAAGGGTGTACTGTCCAATGTTCGCTCCCGCGTCGACCACCGTCATGCCCGGCACAATGAGCGTATGGAACAGAAACGATTCGACTGGCTCGTACGCACCCCAGAAGTAGATATGTCGATCGACATGCTCGGCCAGGTCGAGATTGATTCGGCAGCCCCCCGGGAGGGCAACCGTTTTGAAGACCGGCGTGTCCGACGCCAATTCTTCGATAACCCGGTAGCAATACCCGGGTGCGACGTCGAGGCGGACCCAGAAGCGCAACAATGCGCGCACTAGTCCATTCATCGGTATCTTGAGCGCCATCAGGTCATCCGCAGCGACTCGGAGCTGTCTTCTGCGGCCCGCCCACGCTTACTTGCAATTCCCCACCACGGTCAACCCGGCGTCATGCGCCGACCTGGTACACCCAGGCGCGATCGGTGCGGTCTCCTGACCGGGGACGCTTTTCTCGTTGCACTGACCGAGAGGCAAGGACACTTTGCGGCGATACTCGGAGCTGGTTCCGCTACTTACAACGCTGGCTTTCCCCGTTGCGGTGCGTCCCCGGGCGATGTCGCGCGATCGGATCCCGGCCGTTTCCTTCATCGCGATGCCCGCAGGCATTGGCCCGGACAGCGTCGACCGGAAGTCGTGAAACCCGAAGCCGAGCGTCGCTGGTTCCTTCTCTTTGCAGTCGAAGCGGCTGCGCTGCTCGCTATCCGATGGCCCGTTCTGCACACCTTCAAGGAATACGTGTTTCAAGACACCGGGTCGGTACTGGCGGTCCAGAGTCTGCTCAGTCGTGGGCTGCGGCCCGAAATCGATTTCGGCTACAACTACGGCCTCCTGCCGCTCCTGTTTGGCAAGCTGGCTTTTGGAGTCTTCGGCAATACCCCCAACACGTATGCATTCGCAGTGACCGCGATCGATCTGATCGTCGCGATCGGGTTGGCGCGTATCATCGCAGCCCTGCGTCCTGATGCGCTGACGTGGATGCTCGCGCTCACGACCATGCCGATCGTCGTCGTCGCGTTCGATAATCTGGCCTACGCGATGGAGGCGGCGTTTCTGATCAACGGTTTTGCCGAGCAGCTCAGGGGAAGATGGCTCTTCGCTTTCGCGTTCGCGCTTTGTGCCGCCCTGTCCAAGCCGGCGATGGGCTACATCTATGCGGCTATTCTGGTTGTGCTCACAGTCCGGGATGCGGGTTTGCGCGGCAACGTCTCCATCGAGATTCGACGTTTTCTGGCTCCGCTTGTGGCGGGAGGGGTCGTGTTGGTCGCAATTTTGGTTGGAGTGTTCGGCTTCGGATCTTTCATCCGAACCGTTTTTCCGCTCCAGGGTATTCACTTCTATCGGATGACTGGCCAACTGCAGCCTGGCTATCAGCATTTCCAGCGGCCGCCGGGGGCGAATCTCAACCTCTTTCTAGGAGGCTATCTTGCCTTCAATTTCGCGGGCGATGTCTGGCTGGCGATCAGCGCTGCTCTCGCACTTTTCGATCTTCGCAAAAGGCGCGCTGGATTGGTCGAGTTGTTTGTACTGACTACTGCCGCGCTCGTCCTGGCGGATGCCGCCGTGTTGACATCGCACTACGGTTACATACTGCCGATTGGCCTCATCGCGTGCGCCACGCTCGCCGACTGGCAGAGGCCTGCCCTGGCAGCGCTCACGTTTCTCGCTTCGATCGCATTCGTGCGCACCATCTACCAGGACTTGAATCTTCCGCGGACCCAGAAGCGTAGTCTCGCGACCGGCGATCTCTGGACCCGGACTGATATCAACGACGAATGGCTCCGCGCAATGGAAATCGCCGCAGGCAGGAGAACCGTGACGCTCGGAGAGATGGGGGGTGCCGGCCTGGTGCTGCGTGGTATCGAGCCCCCCGTGGGGGCGTTTTTTCTTCCCGGCAATGCGCTGCCATCTGACCTGGCCAGGGAGTACGACCAACTCGCATCGGCAGATGTGATTGTCCTGTTCCGGCGGTTCTCGACCGTCAGAGGCGGTACTGTACTCGACTCATTCCCGGAGCTCGGTCCTGCCGTTCAAGGCGCGGCCCTCGTTTACGATGGAAAGTTCCTCGAAGTCCGTGCTCGACCCCGGAAATAGAATTCCGAACTCGAAATGAATTCTCCGGCCCACGTTGAACGAAATCGCGGATGGTCCGGTGATCTGGCGGCCGTGACCGTCTGCATATTTGCGGGCGCGGTGATGTCCGCACTTCCGCATCTGATCGAATGGTGGCGGACCGGTCATGCGGTGTGGATCGCCGACTACGACGAGCTCGATATCTATCTGCCGGTCGCAAGCCACGCCTGGCACGGGAACCCGTGGCATCTTGCGGATCCGGTATGCCCCGGCAGGGACAGCTACCTTCCCTGGCTGTTTATCAATCCCGCCGTGATTCTTGCCCGCCTGCTGGGATTGCCGGTCATCTATATAGGTTTCGTGCGTCGCTTGATGGCCGGTGCGGAGCTGGGAGTAGTCTGGTACTTGATTTTCCGCCTGTACTTCTCGCGGCGGTGGATAGCTCTGTCATTGGCGCTGTTCGCGTTGTTCGATCTGGGAACCATGGATGGCCGCCCGCTCGTGGAACAGGTAGCCGAGTTCGTGCGTCTCTGGCGCCTGCCCCCCGATCGGCTGCTCTCATATCCCGACAGTCCGATGACTTCGGGCCCGTGGAGAATCATCAATCCTGCTCTCTCGTGGCCTGTCCTTCTCATCTATATCTGGACGATGGCCCGGGCCGTGAAAAGCGGCTCGCGTGCCGCCGCAGCGTGGGCGGCGTTCGGATTCGGTCTGTGCTTTTCGTATTTCTACTATTGGACCGCGGTCGCCGGCTCGCTCGTCATCGGCGCGATTCTCGATCGGACACGTCGCAGAGCCTACCTGTGGACCGCAGGGGTCGGCTTCCTGCTGGGGGCCCCTTTCATCCTGCGCGGCTTGATATTGAAGGGGCAGGGCACTGCTGATTGGCTACAGCGCTTTGATCAGTTTCTGCCCATCGGCCATTTCAACGAGCTGATGTTTCCCAAGGTCGTGATAATCGCAATGGTCCTCGCTCTCCCCTGGATTTTCCTGCGCCGCGGCGGCTTGCTCTACCTGTGGGCGCTATGCGTGTCCGCACTGATGGTGACCAATCAGCAAATCCTCACCGGCCTGCAGATGGAGAACAAGCACTGGCACTACGTGTGGGGACCGACCGCGTGGTTGATCGTCGTGCTGCTGATTGTCGATGCGACCATGTCGTCGCCGCGATGGTCACGGAGATTGTTGCCACTGGGTATTGGGCTTCTGCTGTTCACTATCGCCTCCGGCTTGTGGATTCGCAGTTTGGAAACCACGCGATCCGAACAGAGCGTGATGCTCACGAAGACCTGGGACAGCTTCGCCGATCAGCCGCGGCCGGCACTGCGCCCGGGCCAGGTGGTGGCCGGCATGCCGGAGCTGGTCAGCATGTTCACAATCTCCGACGATGAGCGTCCGCTGGCCGGCTATCTCGCCCGAGTAAGCTCGTGCATCAACGACAAGGAGTGGAACGAGCGAATCGCAGCCGACGCCTACTTCAGCGGTCTCGATCGCGAGGCTTTCGAAAGTCGCGAAAAGGGGCGCCTGGCTGCCGACCTCTGGGGTCGATGGGGGCGCAATGCCGCGGTGCGCGACGCGATGCTCGCGGAACGAATGGCAGACTACGACCAGGTTGCCGGGGATCCCGACGCGACCGCGGAACGATTTGATATCCGCTACGTCGTCCTTCCCACCGGCTCTGAAAACAACAATCTGGACCGTAACTGGGAGCAAGTCGTGAGCGGGCCGGTGTGGCTGGCATGGGAACGCCGGTAGAAAACTATCGTCGCGACAGGTCCGGGTTCAGATATCCGCGCAGCACCGCCTGCAGCACGACGCCCACGTGAATCTGCATCGCGAGCTTGTCGGATTTGATTATCTCGACCAGTTCCGTTGGTGTAACGAGCGAGATCTCGAGTCCCGGCTCAGGCTTGAAATCCGCGGCGCGCTCGCCGGCTACGACGAAGAACGCGTGCAGATGGTTATTCAGCCTGCCGACATCGACCCACGTGACTCCCAGGTCGTGAACTGAAACCGCATCGAAGCCCGTCTCTTCCCGCAATTCCCGTACGCACGTTTCATACGGGTTCTCTCCATCATCGACCAGCCCCGACGGAAGTTCCACGGTGAAATCCTCGATCGCCGGGCGGAATTGGCGCACCAGCGGAAATTTGCCGTCCCGGGTAACCGCTACGATCGTCACGTAGTCTGACAGCGCGAGTCCGTGGTACGTCTGCGCGGGCTCCGCCGCCGCAAACTGCACTTCACGCTCAATCACTTCCACCCAGGGTGAAAGGCGCGTTCCGCGCCGGCGGATCACCCTGGGCCATCCGCTCCGCTGCTTCCGTTCTCGCCGCTCTTTGCTCATCAGGAATTTCGTAGATTAGTTCGCCGCCGCGCCGGTCGCCGTCTGACGCAATGCCACCGTCGCCGCGGAACGGCGAAGCCATGTCGTCGCAAAGCCGTAACGGTACCATCGCAGGTACGCCGGCAGCCATTTCATCACGCGGAAGCGGCTCTGTCCTTCGCGCCGCTCATGCCACGCTGCCGGAACTTCCGCGATCCGCCAGCCCAGTCGATGGCATTTCACCAGCAACTCGATGCTGAAGCAGAAGCCGGCATCGGACTCCACTTCGATCTCGTCGATCACGCGGCGCGAGAAGAGACGAAATCCGTTGGTGCAGTCGTGCGTGGGGAGCCTCGCGAAGTGGTACAGCGTGAAGCTCGCCATCCGCACCAGGATCGCCTTGAGCCAGGGGCACCCCGTCATTTCGCCTCCCGGCATGAAGCGGCTGGCGCATACGATGTCGGCACCCTTGCGCGCCTCTGCGACCATCGCGTCGAGCAATCCCGCGTTGTAGTCGTCATCTGCGGGATACATGATCACGAACGGCGCGATGCTCGCGGCAAATCCCGACATCGTGGCGGCATGCGCTCCTCGCCCCCGATTCCTGACCAAGACAATGCTCAGGCCCGCGAGCTCGTCGGAATGCTCTCTTACCGCCGACAGGGTGTTGTCTTTCTCGAAGTCGTAACAGATCAACGCCCGGCATGGCGCCGCTACCGATCGCTTGAGAGCGGCGAGCGTGCGCACGATATTGCCGCCCTCGTTGTATACCGGGATGACGATGTCCAATACGGGGTCCACGCGCGAAGATTCAGTAAACCGTGTTCGCGTTCTCGAAGAACCGCCAGATGTCTACTACCGGCTTGTTGTGCAAATCGATATCGCGATAAACGCTGTGCGGGGTGCACAGGATAAGCAGGTCGCTGCGCTTCACCACTTCGTCGAGGCTCAGCAGGTTGGGGTCGGTAGTAACAAACGGATCGGTCGCGATCACCGCGGCCGCATGGCCCCGGAGCACGTTCTTGAACTTGTAGCTGAGCGAGGCGCGCGTATCGTCGATGTCGGCCTTGAAGGCCATTCCCAGCAGTCCCACCGTCATGCTCGCCAGATCGTAGCGCTGGCGCAAATCATCGACGATCTGCAGCACGATCCCTTCGTTCATCAGCATCGCGGCGTGCCCCAGCGTGAACTGGTTACGCGCGAATGCCGCGAGTTGCATCGTGTCTTTCAACAAACAGGGGCCCGCCGCGAATCCCGCCGTCGGCATTCCCTTGGCCCGCGGATAGTTGTGGCGCATCGCATCGAGGATGCGCCCGTAGTCCGCGCCCGCGGATCGCGCGATCATGTAAAACTGGTTGGCCGTCGCGAACTCGATATAGCGATAGGCGTTGTTGAACAGCTTGGCCAGTTCCGCCTCGATCGGTTTGACCCGCACCACTTCCGGAACGATCAAGCTGAACAACCGCGCCGCCTCTTCTTCCGATTCCGCCGTGGTGCCGCTGATTATCTGCGGCATCGTGGCCAGTTCCTTCACCCCGAAGCCTTGCACCACCCGCTCCGGGCAGAATGCAACCTTGAGGCGGCGGCCCTGCTCCGCAACGTGTCGCTTGATCCAGTCGGTCGTTCCCGGATACAGCGTCGAGCGCAGGATCAGCAGTTGCCCGTCTTCGAGGTAAGGCAGCAGCTCATCGATACACTCCTGCACTACCCTGGCCACCGGGTTCAGAAACTCATCGACCGGCGTTCCGATCGTGACGATTATCGGAGCGCGCGGGCCGATATTGCCGGGGCCGCTCGTAAAAATCAGCCGCTTTTGCCGAATCGCATCGGCGAGCAACGGCTCGGCGCCGTACTCCATGAACGGCAGCCGCCCGGCGGCGAGAGTCTCGAGCGCCGCTTCGTTGCGATCGTTGACGTTGACCCGAAGCCCCGCCCGCGCGAACGCCAGGACCAGTGAGATCCCGACGTGTCCGGCCCCTCCCACGATTGTCAGGTCGGCCTGGTTCTTCTGAGTCTCCATCGATCCGGATTCCTCGGTGCGTGCTCCGTTTCCTAAATCTCGCGCGGGTCAGGCAGTGGTACGATCAGTTTTCCTCGATATCCCTTCTGCCGAAGCTTGGGAGCAAGCTCCTCCGCGATATGCCATGAGAAGATGATCGCGCACTCCGGCTGATCCTCGAACAAGCGAGTTTCCTCCACGACCGGGATGAGCGTGCCGGGAAGATACTTTCCAATCTTCAACGAGCCCGGAACCTCGCACACATAGTCGATCATGATGTCGTCGAGGCCGACGTAGGTCACCAGGGTGCTGGCGCGTGACGGAGCGCTGATACCGTAGATGCGCCCGCCGCCTTCCTTGATCTCGCCGAGCAGCTTGTACAGGCGGAGCTTCGACAGCATCACCCGGGTGCGGAATTCCGCCAGCCGCCGGCGCATCGCGTCTCCCTGCGGCTCACGCGCAATCATCCCGCCCACGCTGGCCCTGACGGGGTAGTCACCTTTGCGGGCGGCATAGACCCTGATCGATCCGCCGTGAGTCGGAATCGGCACAGCATGAAAAACCTCGAGTCCGTGCATCGCCAGCAGGTAGGACAGACTGCGTAGTGAGTAGTAGCGAAGATGCTCGTGATAGACGGTGTCGTACTGCAGGCGATCGAGAAGACCAATCAGGTAGTGCGACTCGGAGACGAAGACTCCCTTGTCATCGAGCAGAGTCAAGATGCCGTCGGCTATCGCATGGACATCTTCAATGTGCGCGAAGCAGTTCGCCATCGTGACCAGCCGCGCCGCCCCGTGTTTCGCGCGAACCTCGCGCGCCGTCTCCAGGTTGAAGTAGCGCTGGACGGTCGGGATGCCGCGCGACTCGGCGATGCGTCCCACGTCAGTCGGCTCGATGCCGAGTACTCGGTGCGATCCGCTTTTGAAATTTGAGAGCAGGGTGCCATCGTTGGAACCGATGTCGATAATCAGGTCTTCGCGCTTCAGCCCCAGCAAACTGTTGCTTTCGGCATAGAGCGCCGCGAAGTTCTCCCGCAGGATTCGCGTCGTGCCGCTCGTATAGGGATAGCCCGGCGGAAAGATGATCGCCTGGTCAACGCAGAGGCCGAGCTGAACCAGCTCGCAGCGCGAACAGTAGAGAAGTGTCGTTGGGTACGAGGGCTGTTCGTGCGGAAGCTCGCCGATCGTCCGCATCTGGTTGACCGGAGGCATGTAGCCGAGAAAAAGGACGTTCTCGACTGCCTCACTTCCGCAGACCTGGCACGATTCGATTGGAACGCTACCGCCGGTGCCGGCAGCCCGAGCCACCTTTATCTCTGCCATTTCTGACGCTCTTGAACCTGTCTCGTGACCTTTGGCGATGGGTCGCTTAAGCTCGCTTATTTGTTACATGGGTGATCGAGAGGGGGCAAGATGGGCATTATTATCATACCAGGCCACCGCCTCTTTCAGACCCTCCGAAAGGGAAACCTTGGGGGCATAGCCGAGATTCCGGAGCTTCGAGATATCAGGACAGCGTCGCGGGGTGCCCCCCTTCGGCGCCGGTCCAGGCCGCACTTCGATAGTGCGGCCGAAACACGAAGCGACCCGCCGTGCGAGGTCGCCGATAGTCACCTCTTCTGAAGTTCCGATGTGGTAGATGCCCAGGTGCTCGCCCTTCGCGCGCATCACTTGGACGCCGCGGATCAAATCGCTGATGTGGCAGAAGCTTCGCGTTTCGTTTCCGCTTCCCTGGATCTCGAAAGGCACGACGCCATTCGGATGCTCGGCGGCCGCGTGCTTCATCCTCAGAGCGAACTGCGGAATCACGTGCTCCCATCCCATGTCGGGTCCGTACACGTTGTGGGGCCGAAAAATCAGGACGCGCTCGAAGAAGCGGCGGCCGAAATTTAGCGCCATGATCTCGCTGATGATCTTCCCGGCCCCGTACGAGTAGCGCGGGTTCATCGGATCGGGAACGACCAGCGGCGCGCTCTCATCGGTCGGAATTCGATCGGGTGTCTGGTACACCTCGGAACTCGATGCGAGCACGAGCCGTCCCACCCCGCGATGGCGGCATGCATCGATCACGTTGGTGATTCCCTTTACCCCAACCTCCAGCACCAGCTCCGGCTGCCCGTAAAAGAATTCGGTTCCGTTGACGAACGCCAGATGATGCACCTCGTCGCAGCCGCGCACAGCCGCATCGACCGCGGCTGCATCGCGAACGTCGCCCACCACGAACTCTATAGACGATGCCACGTCAGCCAGCCGATGCGCCGAGCCGCGCGAGTTGTCGTCGAACACGCGGACCCGGTTGCCCTCCGCAATCAGGCTTTTCACGAGCGCGGCCCCGATAAATCCCGCGCCGCCGGTGACGAGAATTTTGGCGGCGCTCATGGTTCGCTTACCGGTGTCTCGATCCATGTTCGCGATTGATTCGATTGCCTGGCGGCGTCGAGCAGCAATTGCACTCGATATCCAGCCGCGAAATCGGGATGCGCCCGTGTCCCACGCTCGATCGCATCTAGAAAGCGCGTGGCTATTCGCGAGGTCGGTGCGACGCGATCATCCTGGTACCTGCGCTCGAGTTCGTCCTGCGTATCGATTTCATCGAGGGATGCCGCGGGTCGTCGGGCATGGAAGAGTCGAAAGCCGCGCATGTATTCGCGGGTCTCATTGATCAGCGCCAGGCTTCCATCTTCGCCGTAGCACTCCAGTCGATGGCCCGATCCAAGGTAGGAGGCGCTGCTCATGCACAGCCCTCCCGTCGCACCCGAGGCGAACTTCAGGGACAACACCACGGTCGCCTCATCGAGGCGCGGCTCTCCCGGGAGAGCGGAGAGTTGCGCGCTCATTTCAACTATCGGTCCGCAGAACCACTCCAGGTAGTAGAACGAATGGCTCACCAGGTTGAATAGCGCGCCCCCTCCCCGCGTCGTTGATGACTTCCACCCGGTCCGATGTCGCGTCGCGTAGTTCTCGACGTTCCACGTCACAAAAACGTGGCGCAAGGCGCCGATTCCGCCGTCGTCAAGGATGCCCTTCGCGCGCTGCCAGCTCATGACCTCCGCAAAGTTAAAGTCGACCATGGACGGCCGACCTTTCTGCCCCGCGCGTTGCAGCATCGCGAGCGCGCCCTCGACGTCCGCCGCCATCGGCTTTTCCGCCAGCACCGGCTTTCCCAAATCGAGCGCGCGCATCGCGATCTCAGGTTGCGCCGGCGGCGGCGTCGCGATGACCACAGCATCGACCTCTCGATGCTCCACCAGTTCGCGCCAGTTTCCGAAGTGTAGCGGGACATCGCACGCCGACGCGGCCTCGGCCGCGCGCGCAGGATCGGTCGCGGCTATTGCCTGGATTTTGCAGCGGGAGTCGAGGCGGAACGCAGGTATATGGACGGTCCGGCCGTAATTACAGCCGACGATTCCGATTCGCACCATCTATCTTGGTTCCACGTTCGAACCGGATCGTAGCCTTACCCTTTCGACGCCTCAAGCAGGTGGAATCACGACGGAGGGCGGGCGACGGCTTTTTCCAGTGTCGGCAGCGCTTCTTCCAGCGTCATCTGGTCGGTCAATGCGCCCATGAACGGGTCGGAGCCGAGGCGGTTCATCCGGCTGACCATCGTTTTGATGTTGTACTGGCGTGGGTCAAGGTCGTTGCGAAGTTCGGTCCACTTGAGGGGCGATGACGCCGGAGCGCCGTCCACTGCTCTCAGGCTGAACGGCGCCGCGATCGTCTTGCCGTGACCGAGCTGCAGGTAGTCGATATAGACTTTTCCCCGGCGTGTGCTGGGGTTGCGATTTATCGTGGCGATTTCGGGTATGCGCGTGACCACCAGCCGCGCTACCAGCTCGGAAAACATCTTTGCCTGCTCGTAGGTGTACTTCGGCTTGAGCCCGACCACGACATGCAGACCCATCTGGCCCGAGGTCTTCAGGTACGGCCTCATGCCCAGTTCGCGCAGGGTCTTTGCAACTTCCTTCGCCACAATGACCGCGTTGGCGGTCGTCGATCCCTTGGGATCGATATCGAACAACAGCCAGTCAGGGCGTTCCAGGTGCATCGTCCGGGACGACCATATGTGAATGATGATCGCGGCGAGGTTCGCCACGTACGCCAGCGCCTCTTCGCTGTCGATTATGAAAAAGCTGATCTCGCGGTCCGCATCTTCCGAGTAGATTTGCTGCGTACGCAGCCATCGCGGCGCAAAGGCCGGCGCGTCTTTCTGGTAGAAACTCTTGCCCCCGATCCCGTCCGGAAAGCGCGTGAGCATTACCGGCCTGTCCGCCAGGTAGGGCAGCATCCACTTCGAGATGGAGCGGTAGTACTCGACCATCTCGCCCTTTGTGTAACCCTCCCTGGGCCAGAAAACCTTGTCGGGATGCGTGGTCACGGCCTTCAGGTCACTACCGGCCGCCTGCTGTTTGCCGCTGCCTCGCGCCATCGGTTCTGCCGCTTCGAGGATCGCGCTGCCCGGATCGGAAAGATCCTCTCCATTCGATTGCAGAACGGGAGTATCCCCTTCGTCAAGCGGTTCGTACCGGCATTCGCTCGCCTCGACGTCGGGCATCATGCGAAGAAACGCCGGATGCCGAATACCGCCATGGTTGGTAAATTCGCTGAAGCGGACTTCGCACACCAGCTTCGGCTCCGTGAAGTGCCCGTCACGCGGCGGCTCCGGTTCCTCAGGTCCAGACGCGCGGAAGGGTGATGTGGGCCGCGCCAGCGGATCCAGCAGCGCCCGGATTTTCTCCAGCATGTCGCGGTTGAACCCGGTCCCGACCTTGTCCGTGAACCTGAGTTCGCCGTTCGTCTCATACATTCCCAGCAGCAGCGCGCCGAAGTGCGTTCGCGTTCCGCCTGGGTCCGTATATCCGCCGATTACGAAATTGCGCGTGATCGGGCATTTGATCTTCAGCCAGTCTCCACTGCGGGTTCCTCGGTAGGGTCCTTCCCGGCGCTTCGCGATAATTCCTTCCAATCCTGCCTTGCTTACTTCCTCGTAGAACGCGTGACCGTGGCTGACCACATGTTCGCAGTAGCGAAGGGGGCCGTCACCGCGGATAAGCTGGCCCAGCATGTCCTTGCGCTGCTCGAGTGGCAGTTCGCGCAGATCGAATCCGTCGAAAGCGAGCAGATCGAACACATAGTGATGAACCGGAACCGAGAAGCTGAGCCGCGCGACCTGGTGCCGGTCCTCGACGTGCATCCGGCGCTGCAAAAGCTGGAAACTGGGGCGACCCTTCTCATCCAGCGCGACAATCTCACCGTCCATCACGAAGCGATCGAAGGAGAGAGTGTTGAACGCCAGCGTGACTTCCGGATATCGCGCGGTAATTTCCCTGCCGCTTCGCGCGAACAAGCGCGTGTGCTCGCCGTCACGAATTGCCAGGGCGCGAACGCCGTCGTACTTGAGCTCGAATAGCCATTTGTCGCCATCGACCTGCTGTTCGCTCAGCTTGGCCAGCATCAGCGGGAAGGCCTTGGCTTCGAGCTTGTCTGTGAGATGCGGCGCTTTTATTTGCGAAAGCGTTTCGGCGAGCGCTTCTCCGACTCGGGAGCTGTCGCGCAACTCCGCGACGGTAAGACCCGACAGGACGGACCGAGGATGTTTCTCGGTGACGTCCTCGTCCTCTACGAATTCGTCGCGCTTCTTGATCAGCAGCCACTGCTGCTTCTCTGCCGCGCGGCTCGCGTTGCGCGGTGTCGTGCGCACGAGAGTGAATGCGCCGTGCAGCTTGTAGCCGCTCAGCTTGAAGTCGATCTTTCCCTTGTCGACCGCCTCGGCCGGCGTGCCGGCCGGCGGATCGATCATCGTGTAGGTGCCGCGATCCCACACGATGACCTCGCCGGCGCCGTAGTTGCCCGCGGGAATGATGCCCTCGAAGTCGCCGTATTCGAGCGGATGGTCCTCGACCATCATCGCCAGCCGCTTGTCGGCCGGCTTGAGCGACGGGCCCTTGGGGACCGCCCAGGAGCGCAGAACTCCCTCCATTTCCATCCGGAAGTCAAAATGCATCCGGCGCGCATCGTGCTGCTGGATGACAAAAATGCCACTGCGTACGGGACTTTTTCCCGCCGGTGCGCCGCCAAAAGGCTCCGGAGTGCGCTCGGCACTCCGTTTGCTACGGTATCTATCTAATGGCACGGAGCGTTCCGCCGGTTCTTTTTGTTACCCTAGTTGAAGCGTGTACCCGGAGCTAAATACAATCCCGCCCTGCGTCTAATCTAGAGGTTTCGCTGATTGAACGGAGGCTTAGCGATGCCACCACGATCGATAGCCACGGCTAGTATCACTTTCGGACTCGTCTCGATTCCGGTGCGCCTGTTCCCGGCCACCAGCTCCAAGGCCATCAGCTTCAACCTTCTCCACGGGAAAGATAACAGCCGCATCCAGCAGAAGATTTATTGCCCGGTCGATGATGCGATCGTCGATCGCAGCGAGCTGGTTCGCGGCTACGAGATCGAGAAAGGCCGCTATGTCACTTTCACCGACGAGGAATTGAAAAACCTCGAGGCGCGCGGCGACCATACTATCGAAATCAGCGAGTTCATCCCGATCGACCAGGTCGATCCGGTCTTCTTCGAGAACCCGTTCCTGCTCGGATGTGAGCCAACCTCGGCGCGCGCGTACCGCCTGCTCGCCAAGGCGATGGACGACACCCGGCAGGTCGCGATCGCGCGCTTCACCATGCGCGGCAAGGAGCACGTCGTTCTGATTCGCAACTACAAGGACGGCCTGATGCTCCATACGATGCATTACGCGGACGAGGTGCGGGGTTTCGGCGAGATCGATCACGGTGTCGATGCGCCCGCGAAGCCCGCGGAAGTTGATCTTGCCAAACGGCTCATCAGTGACCTCGCTGAAAAGAAGTTCGACGTCGACAAATACAAGGACGGTTACCGCGAGCGCGTGATTGAGGCCGCCACCGCGAAGGCAAACGGCCAGGAAATCACCGAGCCACCCGCGGAAGTGCAGAAGGGCAAGGTCATCGACCTGATGAGCGCGCTCAAGGAGTCGCTCAAGAAGCGCGGCGTGGAAGTCAAAGCGAATCGCGGACCCGAGGAACTGGGCAAAGAAGGCGCGGAGGAGCCGGAGAAAACCCGCGCACCGAAGGCCAGGCGCCGCGCCCGTCAGTAGTCGAGTCGCCCCCGCAGATCGTCGAACGGAACCATCACGTGCTGCCGGTACGGAGCGCGCTCCCGTAGCCGCTCGTACCACGCTGATACATGCGGTAACGCAGGCCGTTCGATTTCCAGCTCGAAATATCGATACAGGGAGGTTCCGGCGGGGATGTCACCCATCGTCAGGCTGTCGCCCGCGAGGAAGGGCTGCATCGCCAGATGACGATCCAGTAGCCGATAGTGCTCGGCACATTGAGCGACCAGCCGATCGATAGTTTTCTGGTCGCGCTGCGCTTCCGGGGTTCGATAAAAACCCCAGAAAAGATCCATGAAGTCGCGTTGCAGGGTGGCGAGCGACCAGTCCATCCAGCGGTCTGCCAGGGATCTCTCTGCCGGATCGTCGCGCCACAGCGAGCCGCGACCGTACTTCGCGCAAAGATAGCGAACGATACTGTGCGACTCCCAAACCACCGTGCCGCCGTCATCTATCACCGGGACTCGGCCATGCGGATTCATCGCGCGGAACTCTGCCGTGTCCAGGCTTCCGAACGAGCCGCCGGCATCGATGTGTTCATGGTCGAGGCCGAGCTCGCCGATGAGCCACATCACCTTCTGAACATTGAACGAATTGCGCCGCCCCCAGGCTTTGAGCATCGCCAGAGGTTACTGAATCCCGCGTCCGAGAATCTTGAGCGCCTTTTCGTGAAGCTCGGGATTCCCCGATGCGACCGATTGCCCGCCGTTCTGCGGTGAGGCGCCGGACCATGACGTCATCACGCCACCGGCGGCTTCGACGATGGGAATCAATGCTTGCAGATCGTAGGCCTGGTTCTGCGATTCGATTACGAGGTCGATAAGCCCGCTCGCCAGCATGCAGTAAGCGTAACAGTCTCCGCCGTAGCGCGTGAGCCTGGCGATCCTGGCGATCTCGCGAAACACCTCGCGCTCGGGACCGGGCCGGAACATCGCTGGATCGGTAGCAGATACGACCGCATCCTCGATGCGCGCGCATTTGCGCGCGCGGAGCACGCGGGTCTTGCCAGCATGCCGAAATTCCGCACCGAGTCGCGAACCAACGAATGTCTCGCCCGTGTAGGGCTGATGCATCACGCCGACTATCGGCCGTTCGCCGTCGTTCAGCGCGATCAGGGTTCCCCAATGAAGCAGCCCCAGGATGAATGCGCGCGTGCCATCGATTGGGTCGAGAACCCAGGTGAAGTGGTCACTCCCGTGCCGGCGCCCGTGCTCCTCGCCGTAGATGCCGTGGGCCGGATAAGCGCGCGCAATCTCTTCGCGCATGGCATGCTCGGCGTCGCGGTCGGCAATCGTGACCGGATCAAAGAAGCCCGACCCGGCTACTTTGTTGGTCACGTCAAGCGCGGCGCGAAAGTGGGGAAGGATAACTTTTCCCGCGACTTCGCCGAGATGGCAGGCGAAGCGGAGGTATTCTGCAATTTGATTGTCGGTCAGGGCGGGCGATGGCATCTAGGTCTCCGTTGTCAACAGGTATGCTGACCAGAACATCGACCGCGAACAAGATGGTCAGAATCAACAATTGATTAATCTTCGCGTGGAATAGGAGCCTGTGCATAGGGGCGCGGAAGATGCGTGGAGCTACACGGCCCCCGAAATTTATACTGGTAGTCGTAGGGAGTGATGTCGTTTTGGGCGGATTCGTTCGACTTAGTTGAAGGGATCGATAGACCAGGAAGGATGACGGGAGCATCGAGATGAAGCGACAGGCGACCAAACGGCAAAAGTCGGCAAGGCCTCGGGTTGCTGCTCGGGCAGCAGCGAAAAAGAGCAGGGCGAAGGCCGGACCGACGCGCTCTCAGGCGGTTGTCTTCGTGGGCACCCGCAAGGGCGCGCTAATTTACTACAGCGATTCGTCCCGGAGACGCTGGCGTGTCGACGGCCCTCACTTCCTCGGCGAGATCATCGACCATATCGTTCTTGACCCGCGTGACCATCGCACCTTGCTGGCGGCGGCGCGCACCGGCCACCTGGGGCCAACCATCTTTCGTTCGACTGACATGGGCAAGACCTGGACCGAGGCGGTTCGCCCGCCGATGTTCGGCAAGCCGCCCGAGGGTATGGCGGAGCGCGCCGTGGGACAGACCTGCTCACTGACTCCTGCGCTGCCGAGTGAGCCGGGTTGCTGGTACGCGGGCACCTCGCCCGCCGGAATCTTCCGCAGCGAAGATGGCGGCGCGACCTGGAGCGAAGTCGAGGGATTCAATCGCAACCCGATGCTTCCCAAGTGGGCCCCGCTCGAAAACGTAACGCCGGACAATCAGACCTTCGGCACGGTCCTCATCGATCCGCGCGACGCGTCGCACATGTACCACGGCTCCTCGGCGACAGGTGTGCTCGAAACCAGCGATGGCGGATCAAGCTGGCGGCCGCTCAATCGCAACGTCGAGGCGAACTTCGCGCCCGATCCTTATCCCGAGTACGGGCAGGACACGCACTGCCTGGCGATGCATCCCCTGAATCCGGACCGGCTTTACCAGCAGAATCACTGCGGCATCTATCGGCTCGATCGCCCCGGCGAGGAGTGGCTCCGAATCGGCCGCAACATGCCCGAGAAAATCGGCGACATCGGATTCGGCATCGTGCTGGATCCGCGCGATGTCGATCGCGCGTGGGTGTTTCCGATGGATGGCACCACGGTATGGCCGCGTACCAGTCCCGAGGGCAAGCCGAGCGTGTACCAAACCCGCGATGGTGGCGCATCGTGGAAACGGCAGGACCGCGGCCTGCCGCGCGAGCACGCGTATTTCACCGTCCTTCGGCAGGCGTTCTGCAGCGATGGCCTCGATCCGCTGGGGCTCTATTTTGGAACCACTTCGGGTGAGCTGTGGATCAGCAACAACGAGGGTGAGTCATGGACACAGGTCGCGGCTCATTTGCAACGTATCTTGTCCGTCGAAGCCGCGGTGTTGAGTTGATGCGAGTGATCATCCCCAGCCAGCTGCGCTCGTACACGCGCGGCGCAGCCGAAGTTGACATGATCGGTGCGACGCTCGGCGAGGTGCTCGCGAATCTCGACGCCGCTTATCCAGGAATCCGCTTCAGGATGGTGGATGAACTCGATCGCATCCGCCCGCACATCAAGATCTTCGTCTCGCTGGAAGCGGCCCGTACTCTCGACGTGAAAGTGCAGCCGACTGATGAAATCAAGATCGTAGGCGCCCTGAGCGGCGGCTAATCACTCTCCCGGTGGCGACGCCGTTCCTGCGACGTCTTTTCGCGCCATACCTCCCAGGTAATTGATGACGCTCTCGCTGCGCTCTATCTGAATCGCACATGGCATCGAGTCGGCCTATGTCGACAAAACATCCGATGCCTGCGGAGGTTCACATGAGCAACGTCACACAAGTCGTCGAGAGCTATATCGCGGCATGGAACGAGCGCGATGCCGCCCGCCGGCGCGAGCTGCTCGCCAAAACCTGGACCGAGAACGGCAGCTACGTCGATCCGCATCGAGGCGGGACCGGCTACGAAGAGCTGAGCGCAATGATGAAAACGGTCCACGACGCATTCGCTCCGGCATATCGCTTCCGGCTGAAGAGCCAGGTCGATGAGTACGGCGACCGCGTCCGCTTCCAGTGGGAAGCGGGCGGCACCAACGATGCGCCCCTGCACTTCGTTGGGACCGATTTCGCCATTCTCGCGAAAGACGGACGCTTCCAGTCCGTGACCGGCTTCGTTGATGAGTCGCCGCAGACCGCCGCCGTGAAGGCTGCGAGCTGATCGTCTCCCACGTCGGACGATTACCTCCCGGGTAATCGTCCGACTTACGCCCACTCTGCTAGCCTTGCATTTATGGAAACGCATCAGAACGCATCGGAAATTGAACTGAGCGGCGCCGGGCCTTTGCTGCGTCGATGGCGCGAGGCGCGTCACTTGAGCCAGCTCGAACTGGCGCTCGAGGCGGAAGTCTCGGCGCGCCACATCAGCTTCCTCGAAACCGGGCGGGCCACGCCGAGCCGCGAGATGGTGCTGACGCTGGCCGAGGTCCTGGAGGTTCCCTTGCGCGAGCGTAACGTTTTGCTTCAGGCCGCCGGCTATGCGCCTGTCTATCGCGAAACCAATCTCGACGATCCACGCATGAGCCACGTGCGCGCCGCGGTCGAGCTGATTCTGAAGCGCCACGAACCCAACAGCGCGATCGCGTTCGACCGCCACCAGGACATCATCATGGCCAACAGCACGTTCACCGGGATGATCAACACGCTCTTGCCCGATGAACCAATCAAGCTGGAACCGTTGAAAGTATCCAAGCCGCCGCGGCTGAATCTGCTGCGCCTGATGTTCGATCCCAACAAGATGAGAAAGGTGGTCGCCAATTGGGAGCCGATTGCCAAGTCGCTGCTCAACGAGGCGTATCGCGCGGCGGCGTGGGCGCGCGACAAGGAGATGGAACGGCTGCTCGCGGAGATCCTCTCCTACCCGGGAGTTCCCACCCGATGGCGTGAGCCGGACTTCGAGGCGCCGCGCGATATCATCCTGCCGATCGAGATGAAGGTGAACGGAAAGATTGCGCGTTTCTTCAGCACCGTGACCACGGTCGGCCGTCCTCAGGACGTTACCCTCGAGGAACTCCATATCGAGGCGTTCTACCCGGCCGACGAGGAATCCGGCACGCTCTTCTACACACGCCAGTAACACGAAAAAGCTTCTTCTTTTCTTGAGTGGCGCCGCCGTTTCGGCGGCGTCCTTTGTTGATGCGGATTGCTAGATGCTCAGAGCTGCTTGATCCACGTGAGGTACTCGAAACCGGTGGAAGCTCCGGTAGTCACAAGGTTTCGCGTGCCCATCGTGAGGCTGCCGGCTCGCACCTCGCGCGGGGTGCTCCCGAAGGCGCGACGAAATGCGCGGCTGAAGTGCGCTTCGCTCGAAAATCCCGCGGCCCGGGCAATCTCCGCGATCTGCAGATGCCGCCGGCCTGGATTGCGCAAATCCGCGTGCACTCGCGCCAGTCTCCTGTCCTGCACGTATTTCGCGACGCCGCCAAGTGGGTCGAATACCCGATAAAGGTGCGCGCGTGAAATACCGCATTCGGCGCAAACTTGCTGCACGGATAATCGCGGCGACCCGAGATTCGCCTCGAGGTAGCGCTTCAGACGCTCGACCAGAATCTCCGCGATTTCGGCGCGGACGCGAGCGGCGTTCTCGATAATTGGATTGAAGCAGGCCGCGACCATGTTGAGAAGGGAACGCGATGCGGCGGGCGCCTCGTCGATCGTAAACGCATCGATACGCCCTGCGAACGATCTCAGGTAGTCGCCCAAAAGCCCGCCCAGTCCGCTGTCGCCGCGCACCACCAGCCCGTGTAGATTTGCGGCCTCGGGCGACCCAACCGCGTTGTGCAACGCTTCGCGCGGGATCACCAGCGCGATGGTGTTGGAGGCGCTGTTGGCGGTGTCCAGCGGCTGGGTCAGGTCGAGAATCTGCACGTCGCCGTGCCTCAGGACCAGCCTCCGATCGTCGGCGGAGCCCTCGAGCCCTCCGCGGTCATAGAGCTGCACCAGGTAGTGATTCAGCCCCCCGGTCTCTATCTTCCGGCGGCTGCGCGCAAATCCCTGTCGATCGAAATCTGCCTTCGCTAGGATCAGGGTTCCAAGATGATAGGCGGTTATCGCCGCCTTCACCGGCGTGCGAGATTGCCCCCGTGCCGGCGGCGTGACGTCGAACAGGGTGCTTATGTTCTCGCGCCACGCGTCGAATTGATCGGGCTGCCGGTAGGCGCCGGTCGAAAAGATGCTGGCAGGGAGTTTGGCGGCAGCTTTCACGACGCGTGCAGGAATGGACGAAGCCCGCGCTGCATTTGTTCGAATCTTCCGGGCATCCGATTGATCTACCCGGGTCGCCGCCCGGTGCTCGCGGTGGGGTTGGCGGCGTCGGTGGAAGCTTCGTGGCGCAGCTTTCTGATCCAGGTTTCGTACCCCTCGCCGGTCCCCTGGAAGTGGTCGCTTGATAAGGCACTTGCCGGCTCATCCTGGGTGATTCGAACTTCGTGCGGGCTCTGACCGAAAGCGCGCCTGAAGGCGCGGCTGAAATGAGCCTCGCTCGAAAACCCGAGGTCCAGCGCGATATTTCCGATTCGGAGATGGCGCAGCTCGCTCGCGCGCAATTCCCGGAACGCGCGTATCAGCCGTTGGTCCTGGATGTACTTCGCGACGCCATCGAGCGGTGCAAAGATCTCATAAAGGTACGCTCGGGAGATCCGGAACCTGCCGCAAATCGCCTCGACCGAGAGTTCCGGAGACTCCAGGTTCGCAACGATGAATCGCTTGATGCGGCGGACGGTGGCAGCCGCAATCTGGGAGTTGGCCCGCGCCAGGTTCTCCGCCGTCGGATGGAAGCAGCCGGCGATCATTTCCACCAGCGATCGCGATACCAATGGTGCTTCCTCGGTGGTAAGGATCTCGGCCCGCCGGACGACGGAACTCAGGTAGTCGCCCATCAGGCCGCCGAATACGGCTTCTCTTCTGAGCACCAGCCCATGCAGGTTGGCACGCCATCCAATCGCGTCGTCGAGACTATCGCGCGGGATGACTATGCTGACGGTCGCTGAACTTTCATTGTGAGTCATCAGCGGCTGCGACAAGTCGAGTATCTGCAGATCGCCGGCGCGCAGAGCCAGGTCCTTCTTGTGAGCCGACCCGACCAACCCGCCGCGTGGATAAAGCTGGACAAGGTAATGGTCCAGGCCATCCGAAGCGATGCGCCGTCGATCGCGGCTGTAACACTGCGCGTCAAACGAGGTCGCCGCGACGATCAGTTCCCCGAGATTGTACGCGCGAATCGAGGCGCGCAACGCGATATTGCGCCGCGGCCGTGCGGGCGGCGAGACATCGAAGATGACGCCGATGCTGGTGCGCCACGCATCAAATTGATCTCTCTGCGGAAACTGGTCGGTCGAGAACAAGCTCGACGGCAATCGCGCGCCTGAATTCGACTCAGCGGTCGTCATTGATGAGACACGTGGCCACTTCTCTCCGGATAGACGGCCAGAAACCTGAGCCGCAATTTTGCTCCGGTTCGATCGTTCGATCCATCTCTATTGTGACAATTCCCCTCTCGATGTTGAGAAAAGTACGGAAATGGACGAGAGGCTCTCTAGCGCGATCTCCGATTTAGGCCCTACGCAGGAATTGTCGAATCAAACCTCTAATCGTCTTTAGTCCCCCAGGCTTCCTCCGACCTTTCACGCCACGCGATTGCGCATCGCCGACCCCCTGGCCCTGACTCCTTTTAATGGATCGACTGACGCGCGAACCAATCGAGCCAAATCGGTCGAACGCCCAGGTTCGCGGGATGAGACGCTCGGTCAAATGTTTGTGGACGCACGGTCAAATGCCGAACTTCCCGTTTTGCTACGGTCCTGTCGTCAGGCTCACGTCGATGGCTTAAACGGCAGCGCCTGGTGACTTTCAAATAGGAGCACATGCGCGTGAACAAGTATCTGTCCATGATCATCGGGCTGGCCTTTTTGTGTGCGGCCTGCGGCGGCGGGAGCTCGGGAAGTAGTTCCGGCGGCGGCAGCAGCTTCGGAGAAGTCCCTATCAACGACAGCAATCTGGTCGGCAACTGCGCGTTCAGCCTCCTGTCCACTGCCACCCCCGGATCGTTGATGCCCGATTCGAGCTCCACGGTTCTTGCCGGGGTCTGGGTCTTTGACGGTAAAGGAAACTTGAGCGGCTCTGCCGCCGCTAACGGTCCCTCGAGCAACGGACAATTCACGCCGCTCACCGGCACCTACAACATGACCCAGTACGGCACTGGCAGCATCGCGGTGACGCAGGCCGGCCAGTCTTACAACCTGTCCTTCACCGCCAACGAATTTCTGGACGAATTGTCGGTGATTGGTGTCAGCGGATCGAACGCCGTAATCGGCGAATGCAGTCTGTAAATTGGGAACTTTACTCAACTCGAACGTCGAGGAGAAATCACAATGAAAAAGAGCGTTTTACTCTCAACGATTGCTTCGGTTTCGATGGCGATGGCCACGCTGCTGATCCCTGGCGGGACAGCTCGGGCTGCTTCCGCGACCGCGCAATTCAGCGCCGCCAGTTTATCCGGCGACTGCGCGTTCCGGCTGATCGCGAATAACGGCGAGACCGCCGTCGTGGTCGGTACTGTCGCCTTCGATGGCAACGGCAATGTGTCCGGCAGCGTCCTGCAGAACAGTACCGGCGGCTCCGGGGGGTCGTCGTTCGCGCAATTCACGGGAACTTACACCGCCAACAGCGACGGCACCGGCACCATCACCTTTGCTTCAGGCGGTACCACCTACGACATCGCGTACGCGGCGAATTCCGGGCCGGGCGTCCTGCAGTGGATTCTCACCAACAGCGGCTCGCCCGGAATCGGGCAGTGTTCTTTCTGAGGCTTCCGGGGCCGAAGGAGGATTCATCATGCTCAAACCAGCATCCATGGTTGCCGCGATCGCTCTGATCCTCGTCGCGCAATTTTCTTGCCCCGCGCATGCGGACGAAACCTGGACCATCAACTGGACCAAAAGGATAGGGGGTTCGTCAGAAAATCACTCGGGAACCTTCACCGCGACGATCTCATCCGATAAACAAATTACGCTCTCGGGCAGTTGTCCCGATCTGATCATCCGTCACGGAGAGCACAATTATTCGAACACGCGGCTGCGTGCGGTCGATTGCTCCGCGGCGTTCGATGCCAGGGTGCACTTTCTGCAAACGAATCGCGTCATTTTTGAATACTCGATGGCGCCGGCGTGCCCCGCTTCATACGACGATACTTTCGAGTTCGACCTCACCAACGGCGACGTCCAGCAAGCCTTCTACACGTGGAGCAGCTGGAAGGACTTTTTCGGACATTGCACGCGGGCCTTGCGCGAAGACTATGCGACGGGCCTCGCCAACGGCTCGAAATGAACCGTACCGCGATACTGATCGAAAGAGGCGCGCGATCCAAAGTCGATGCCCTCGTGGGCGTCGTCGTGGGCGCCATTCTGCTGTTCGCGGTCGTCGATTCTCTCGCCGCCGATGCGAGTCGATGGAACGTCCATTGGGAAGTGGGCAGCGCGCGGGGCGACCTCGCCGTGGTGGTCTCTCCCAATGCCGCGCCGCAGTTGTCGGGAGCCTGCGCTGGACAAGCTCATGACGGTAAGTTTCACGCGATTAGTTGCAACCAGGTCTTCGATGTGCGCGCGAGTACTCGCGGGCCGGACGCGCTTGATTTCGAATACTCACTTTCTCCCGCGCGCTGTAGCTCGCAATTTAACGACACCTACTCTTTCTATGTGAGTAGACAAACGCCAAAATTTTGTACGGGAGTACTCTGCTTTTCGGTCTACCTCTGGAGGAGCTGGGCCCGGCATGCCGATCACTGCGTTGCTTTGGCCCGCTACTCAGAAACTATCGGGGCATGCGAGATTGGGTTCTAGTTCGGCCGGCGCACTGAGCCAATTCGCCCCGCCGCACATCCGATCGTTGAAGGGTCTCTCGATGACTAAAATCTGCAAGAAATGGCTTCCGGGTCGCTCATCGCTACGCGCCCGCCTCAGAGGCGTGCGGCTGGCAGCGGCACTCGGCCTGGCCCTGGCGGTTTTTCTTGCCGGCCTGCGCCCAGCGCACGCGGGAGACCAGAACTGGACGGTACACTGGAACCAATCGGGGTTTAATCACCAGTTCACCGTCACTCTGCCGGAAGGCGATTTCGGCAGCGTTAACTCTCCACCTCTGACGGGGGCCTGCGCCCGGATGCCCTCGAATAGCAAACTGATCCTGTGGGCGCCGTTCGCCTGTCGCGGCGACGCAAAGTACAGGACTAGTAACGTTAAGGCGAGTGCGGCCTCGGCAGGCGAGATTCACTTCAGCTACGTGGTCGACAGTTATGGCGGCACAACGTTTCTGTTCGTGCTCGCCAAGGACGATGTCGAGCGGCACGCGTATATTGCCTTCAAAGGGCAGTCGCCCGCACAAAGCCCCGTCCGCTATCGAACCACGGTCCAGGAAACGCCCCAACCGCAATAAGTGTTCGTCAGGTCTTCAACGCCCGATACTCGCTCTCCAGGATCCCCATCACGATCGTGTCGTGAAACTTGCCGCGGAAATTCCGATGCTCGCGCAGAACGCCCTCGCGCTTGAAGCCGCATCGCTCGTAGGAAGCGATCGCGCGCGCGTTGAAGTCATAGACATGCAGCCACAGCCGATGGAGGTTCAGCTTGTCGAATGCGAGCCGCATCAGCACGCGCATCGCGTCGGTGCCATAACCGCGCCCCCAATGCTGTTTGTCGCCAATCATGATGCCAAGCCCGGAATGTCGGTTTATCCAATCGATAGCGTGAAGGCCCAGGGCTCCGATGAAACGGCTACCGGCGAGCGTCTCGATCGCGAAAGTCTTCTCGGTCGGCGACTCCGACCTCCCGAACTTCTCGATGTAGTTGCTCTCCGCGATCGACGAAACCGGGTACGAGAGCATCCCGCCGCCGAGGAACTGCGTAACTTCCTCGTCGTTGATCCACTTCATCACCGTGTCCAGGTCGGACATCTCGTATCCCCTTAGCCTGACCAGTTTGCCGTCCATTGCTCCGTCTCCTTTCGTCCAAAATGAAAAGGGCAGCCTCTTGCGAGGCTGCCCTTTGGGTTCGTCTGCTTTACCCTCGTCTAAATCCCTTTGGGCAGCCCGAGTACGCGTTCGCCGATGATGTTGTGCTGGATCTCGCTGGTGCCGCCGGCGATCGTGAGCGCGCGCGATGCGAGCATCCGGTACGACCAGATCCCCTTGTCGACCGCGTACGGCGCCTTGAATTCCATCTGCGCGTACGGCCCCAGCAGCTCCATCGCGAACTTGTTCATCTTGAGGTTGAGCTCGCTGGTGACCAGCTTCAGCACTGATCCCTCCGGTCCCGGAGGCAGGCCCTTAAGCCTGCGCGTGAGCTGGCGATAGCCCGTGTACTTCAGCGCCAACGCCTCGCTCGCGAAGCCCGACACTTTCTGGCGCACGCTCGAGTCATCCCATGCGGTCTTGCCGTTGTGGCGGACCGCTTTCGCGAGATCGGCCAGCTCCTTCACCTGTCCCATCAGGTCGCGTCCGCCGCCGATTCCCGATCGCTCGAACATCAGGGTGGTGATCGCGACCTGCCATCCCTGGTTCTTCTCGCCGATCAGGTTCTTCTTCGGCACTTTGACGTCTTCGAAGAACACCTCGTTGAAGTTCGCATCACCCGTAATCTGCACCAGCGGACGCACCGTCACTCCCGGCGAGTGCATGTCCACGAGGATATAGCTGATGCCCTTGTGCTTCGGCGCACTGGGATCGGTACGCACCAACAGGATGCACCAATCCGCGTGATGAGCATCGGAGGTCCACACCTTCTGGCCGTTGACAATGAAATAGTCGCCTTCCTCGACCGCGCGAGTCTGCAGCGACGCGACGTCAGAGCCTGAGCCCGGCTCAGAATATCCCTGGCACCAGATTTCCTCGCCCGAAAGAATCTTCGGGACGTAGCGCTTCTTCTGCTCTTCGGTTCCCCAATGAATGATGGTGGGGCCGACCAGCATGATGCCGAGGCCGTTCACCAGCATCGGCGTGTTCGCCTTCGCCATCTCCTCGTTATAGATGAGCTGCTGCGTGATGGTGGCGCCGCGGCCGCCGTACTCTTTCGGCCAACTCAGCCCGACCCATCCTCCAGCGTGCATCTTCCGATGCCACTCCAGCCGGCGCTGCCAGTCGTCCTTGCCGCCTTCCTGCATGAAGTCGGTTTGTTCCTCGTCGGCCGCGCGTCGCGGCGGACGATTCTTCTCGAGCCACCCGCGCAGTTCCTGGCGAAACGCCTCGTCTTCGGCGCTGAATTTGAAGTCCATCTGGAGCCTCCACGATCAGGGCGGTAGTGTCATACAAGGCCTGGCCGCAAACGATGTCGACCGGCCGCCGACCCCCTAACGAGTGTTATATAAGCCGCCGGTGGAAAGCGGCGCAAGGCGCGCTATTTGGCGTTCTGTGCCATCCGCAGATATACGCCCGGGTCGGCGCGCTCCATCATGCGATCAGGCAAAGGAGGCGCGGTAAAACCAAAGCGTTGGTACAGCCCGTGAGCGTCCTTGGTCCCAAGCAGCCATCGCCGAAGTCCCTGGAGGTCGGGATGATGGATCACTTCCGCCATCAGCGCCTTGGATATGCCGCGACCGCGCCACGGCGCGAGCACGAACACGTCCGCGATGTAGGCGAAGGTTGAGTAGTCGCTGACTACTCGCGCGAAACCGATCTGCTCGTTGCGATAGTACACTCCGAAGCATAGTGAGTTCTCGACTGCGCGCTCGACGATCTCGCGCGGAATCGCCTGGGCCCAGTACGACTCCCTTAGAAAGCCGTGGATGACTCCGATGTCGAGCCGCGCCGGGTCGGTGCTGATCAGGTAATCGTCGAAGGTTCGTTCAACCAACCTTGCCATTGGTAGTTCCCCTTTCGTCGGGCAAGCGATAGTTCGCGACATACTTGGGAACCGCAACGCCCGGTAACACGCGATCGTCGGGAGCCGGCGCTCCGATAGTCATCCTTATCGGCATCACGCCGGCCCAGATCGGCATCGCGTAGTCTTCCTCATCGTCGGCAGCGAATCCCGTGCGCACCTTCGCCGATGCCTCGGTGATCGGCAGGCCGAGGACGCTGGTTGCTGCCAGTTCCTTGGGATAGGGCGGCCGCGCCTCCTGCCATCTTCCGGGCACCACGTGATCGACCAGCGCATGCAACACCCGGGTCTTTTCTTCCTCGCCCTTGACCTCCCGGGCGGTGCCGAGGATCACGGCCGAGCGGTAGTTGATCGAATGATGGAACGCAGAGCGCGCAAGTATCAGACCGTCGATGTGGGTGACGGTCACGCACAGCGGGATTCCTTCTGCCGCGGTTCGCAGCATCCGGCTGGCGGCTGAGCCGTGAACGTAGAGCTGGTCGCCGATTCGCACGTGCAGAGTCGGAATCACGAACGGCGAGCCGGCGTGCACGAACCCGACGTGGCAGATGAGAGCGCCGTCGATAATCGCGTTGACCACTGCGCGGTCGAAGGAGCCGCGCTTCGGCAATCGTTTGAGGCGGGTTCGTTCGGTGGGTCGCAGCTCTTCCATCTCGGTCTCCTTTATGTAACAGTACAAACTAATGAATGTATCAACACATTATCAGATTCGCGGAAAATCAGGCAACCAGATCGCCGCGAGCATCGAGGACGCAGTCCGCAACGGACGCATCGATGCCGGCGCGCGCCTGCCCGCGATCCGCGCCCTCGCCGCAAGTTTGAAAGTCAGCCCCACTACCGTGGCCGCCGCCTACCAGGCCCTGCGCGTGCGCGGCCTCCTGCGCGGGAGCGGGCGGCGCGGGACGGTCGTCAATCGCCGGCCTCCGCTGGTCACGCCCACTACGCCGCGATTGCCGGCGGGAGTGCGCAACCTGATGGATGGCAACCCCGATCCGCGCCTGCTGCCCTCGCTGCGTGACGCGATCCGCAAAATCGAATGTGTTGCTCCTCTCTACGGCGCCGCGACTAATCGCGATGACCTCATGGGGTTGGCGCGCAAAGACTTCGAGCGCGATGGCATCCGCGCCGACGCGATGACGCTGGTGGCGGGCGCGATGGATGGAATCGAACGCGTGCTGCAGGCTCATCTGCGCCCCGGCGATCTGGTCGGGGTCGAAGATCCCAGCTATCGCGGCACCCTCGACCTCATCGCCGCGATGGGCTTTATCGCCGAGCCCATCGCGATCGACCAGTATGGTCCGACGCCGGAGGCGATGGCTTCCGCCTTGCGGGCCGGAATCGCGGCAGTGATTGTCACTCCGCGCGGGCAGAATCCCACTGGCTCGGCGATGGATCGAAAACGCGCATCGACGCTCCACGAAATTGTGGGACGTAAACCCGACCTGCTGCTGATCGAAGATGATTTCACCGGGCCGATTTCCGGCGTGCCGGCATTCACGCTGTCACGCAATCGTGAGCGATGGGCAGTCGTGCGCTCGGTCTCCAAGGCGCTCGGACCTGACTTGCGCCTGGCGCTGGTCGCCGGTGATCCCGCAACCATCGCCCGCGTCGAAGGACGTCAGCGCCTGGGCCCGCGATGGATCAGCAACATCCTCCAGGAAGCCGTTGCCGCGCTGTGGTCCGATGCCGCGACACGCCGCCTGGTTCGCCGCGCAGCTGAAACCTACACCGCTCGCCGCGACGTGCTGATCGCGGAGCTTGGGAAGCACGGCATCGAGGCCCACGGCCGTTCGGGCCTGAACATCTGGGTGCCGGTCCCCGAGGAAACCAGCGTGGTGCAGTCGCTTTTGAACTCAGGATGGGCAGTGATGGCGGGTGAGCCGTTTCGGATCAAAGCTTCGCCCGGTATTCGCGTCATGACCGCGGCGCTCGAGGTTGAGGAAGCTCCGCGCCTCGCCCGCGATATCGCCGCCGCGATCCGCCCACGTGTAGGTATGCACGTGGTCTAAATAAGAAATCCACGGATTTCACAGATTCCCGCAGATTTAAGCCCCGCGCTTCTGCGTAATCTGCGGATTTCTGGAGGTCCTATCCTTTCGGCAGTCCCAGCACCCGCTCGCCGATGATGTTGTGCTGGATCTGATTCGTCCCCGCCGCGATGGTGCTCCCGCGCGCCGCCAGCATCTTGAACAGCCAGTTGCCCTTGTCGATCGCGTGAGGCGCTTGATGCTCCATCTGCGAGTACGGCCCGAGCAGTTCCATCGCGTACATCTGGATACGCAGGTTCAGCTCGCTGCCGCACAGCTTCATCATCGATCCCTCCGGCCCCGGCGGTAGTCCCTTCAGCCTCCGCGTTAGCTGGCGAAAGCCTGTGTATTTGAGCGCCTGCTGCTCGCAGTAGAACTCTGCGATCTTCTGCCGCACTCCCGCGTCTTCCCACAACTTGCGGCCGTTGCGCTCGACTTTCTGCGCCAGGCTGACCAGCTCGTGCACTTGGCTGCCCGCGCCGCCGCCTGCGCCGTTGCGCTCGAACATCAGCGTGGTGATCGCGACCTGCCATCCCTCGTTCTTGTTGCCGACGATATTTTTCTTCGGCACGCGGACGTCTTCAAAGAAGACTTCGTTGAATCCCTTTGCCCCGGTCATCTGCACCAGTGGGCGTACCGTGATACCCGGGCTCTTCATGTCGACGAGCAGGTAGCTGATGCCTTTGTGCTTCGGCGCGTTCGGATCGGTGCGCACCAGCAAAAAAATCCAGTCCGAGAATTGCGCGTTGGAGGTCCAGACCTTCTGACCATTGACCACGAAGTCATCGCCGTCTTCCACTGCGCGCGTTTGCAGCGATGCGAGGTCGGAGCCTGACCCGGGCTCGGAATAGCCCTGGCACCAGATCTCTTCCGCGGTCAGCACTTTCGGGATGTGCCGCTTCTTCTGCTCTTCGGTCCCCCAGTGCATCAAGGTGGGGCCGATCAAGCTGATGCCCGATCCTATGAAGGGCAGGGGAGCGCGCACCCGCGCCAGTTCCTGGTGATAGACGATGGTGCGCAGGATGCCGAAGCCGCGCCCGCCGTACTCCTTGGGCCAATCGACTCCCGTCCATCCGCCCGACGCGAGCTTCTTGAACCATTTGACGCGCCGGTTCCATGCGCCCTCGTCCTCGGCGAAGAAGTCGAGATCATCTTCTTCGGCTTCCGGCTTGTTCTTCTCCAGCCACGCGCGAAACTCCGCGCGGAACTCTTCGTCTTCGGGCGTGAATTTGAAATCCATCGTCGATTCCCCCGTAGTCAGGCGCGTTCGCGCTCCGCTCCAAGCCTAGAAATTCTCACAGAAGGCATGTCCAGCGCAAAGTCTTACCGATCAACGACGCGGTCATTTGACATGATCCCGGCAATCGCGGAAATTCGAGGCGTCCACCCATGCAGATCAAGATCGAACTTCCCGCCGACGTCTTCGACGCGCAGTTTCCCGAGGCGCAGTTCCGTGATCGGGTGCGCGAACTGGCCATCCTCGAACTTGTGCGCGTCAAGCGTCTGCATGAACACGAAGCGCAGGAGATGCTCGGGGTAACCCGCTGGCAGTTGGTGGAAAAAATGAAAGCCGCCGGAATTTCACCGACCGAGGAAGTGTTCGGCAACATCCGCGACGAACTCAACAAGGCTATCGGCTCGAAGCGCGGCCGCGCCGCGAACGGCGGATCGAAGAAGTAGGGCGCATCGCGTCCAGGGAGCAACCACCATGAAGGCCGCGGCTTTCAAGCAGCAAAACCAGATGGCGATCATCGATGTTCCCCAACCTCATGCAGGCCCCGGCGAAGTCGTGCTCAAGGTTCACAATTGCGGAATCTGCGGTTCCGATCTTCATGCCTGCCAGTACGGCCTGGGCCTGCCCCCCAACACCGTGATGGGTCACGAATTCTGCGGCGAGATTCACGAACTCGGCTCGGGCGTCAAGGGCTTCCGCGTCGGCGAGCGAGTCACCGCACTGCCGTTCATTTCATGTGGTGAATGCGAGGCGTGCCGCCGCGATGATGGCATGCATTGCGCGAACACTCGCGGGTTGGGTCTCGGCCAGCTCCCGGGTGCTTACGCTGAATACGTGATGTGCGGCGAGCGCAGCCTGCTCAAGCTCCCCGACAATGTCGATTCACGTGCGGGCGCGCTGGTCGAGCCGCTCTCCGTCGGGCTTCACGGCGTGAATCGCGCGAAGCTCTCTCCCGGCGCAGGCGTGGTCGTGATGGGTGCCGGTCCGATCGGACTTTCGACCCTGGTATGGGCGAAGGCCAAGGGCGCGGCGGCAGTTGTCGTTTCGGAACTTGCTCCCGGACGCACCGAACTCGCGATGAAACTCGGCGCGACCGGGGTCGTGAATCCTTCGAAGGAGAGTCCCGCTGATAAAGTCCGCGAGCTCACGGGACGAATGCCCGAAGTCGTCTTCGAATGCATCGGGGTAAAATCCACCCTCGACTCTGCGATCAACATGGTCGGCCTGCACGGACGCGTCGTCGTGCTGGGGGTGTGCATGGAGGCCGATCAGATTCGGCCGCTCACCTGCATCCTGAAGGAAATCAGTATCGACTTTATCGTCGGCTACACGCGCGCCGAGTTCCAGGAAACGATCGATGCGCTCGCGTCGAAGCGAATCGACCCGCGCCCGATGATCACCGATATCATCAAGGTGGATCAGGTCCCGGAGATGTTCGATGCGCTCAAGAGCCCTGGCTCACGCGCCAAGGTGATGGTCGAATTTCCGCACTAGCGCCTTTTGCGCGCGACCACCCGGCTGAAACTGAGCAGCCGACCCGCATCGGCGAGCACCACCGGAGCATCCGGGCTGGCGGCCTGACCGTTTGACCTCCAGATCTCCGCCGCTTCAGGTATTTCCTCCGCGCACATCACCTCGACCGCGCCGGTTTTTTCCCAATGATGCCGCCACCAGGCCGGGCTGTGAAATGAGTGCCACTGCTGATTGAAGTAGGCATCGCGCAGATACTCCGGGACTTCATCGTTGCGCAGGTCGCGTTTGTAAGCCGGGCAGGCGATTGCCAGTTGTCCGCCGGGCTTCAGTAACCGGACGATCTTTTCCAGGTACATGTCGTCGGTGCCGAAGTAGTGGTAGGCGTCGACACTGACGATCGCATCGAAGAATTCGTCGGCGTAGGGCAGCGCGTGCGCTTCCGCATGAATTGGGAAAGCCCTGTCCCCCAACCCCGCCTGTCGAATTCGCTTCCAGTTGTCGCTGGCCGCGATCCAGAGGTCGGTCGCCCAAACTTGCGCATCGAATTCTCTCGCGAGAAAAATCGAGCTGATTGCTTTGCCGCAGCCGAGATCCATGATGCGCATGCCCGGCTGGAACTCGATTCGCGCGCACAATGACTCCAGGAGCCACAGCACGTTGGGCCCCATCAGGTTGCCCGCGAGCAGCTCCTCGTATTTGGCGGACCGCGGAAACAGCGCGCTCATCAGAGCCGCAGAAATGTTTTGAGCGCGGAGAGAGATTCCGGTTCGACCAGCGATGGCGCGTGACCGACCCCCGGAATTTCGGCAACCGTGACGTCGGTATGGGTCGTACTCATTTGGCGCGCCGTCAGCGGTGCCAGGATGTCGCTCTGCGCTCCGCGAATAACGAGGATCGGGCAACTGATTCGAGCGAATGGCACCCACAGGTCAAGGCGCGCCTGTGCGGCTCCCCCTCGCGGCGGGCGACGAATCGATGGGTCCATCTTCCAGGTAAGGCCACCCTTCTTGCCGGGCTTCACCGACCACCTGGCCCATTCTTGAAGGTCTTTCTCGGCCATGTTCGCCGTCCGCGGGTACGCGCGCCGATAGTAGGCGGCGACCTCGCCGATATCGCGAAATTCGTCCGGCGCTTCGGTTAGCGCGGACGCGACCCGGGAACTCCCCGCCGGGTCAACTTCAGGGCCGACATCGTTGAGCACCAGCCGGGTGATGCGCTCGGGCCATCCCCCCGCGAACATCATCGAGATGATTCCGCCCAGCGATGTGCCGATCAGCGTCGGCTTGGCTATGCCGAGCGCCTCGAGCATCGCGCTCAGATCGTTGGTGTAATGCTGCGGCAGGTAGTCCTTGGCAGGGCCCCATGCGCTGTCGCCGCGCCCACGAATATCGATCGATAGCACGTGGTAGCGCGGAGTCAGATAAGGCGCGAGCGCATCGAAGTTGTGCGCGTTTCCCCGCAGGCCGTGAATGCAAACCAGCCACGGGTGCCCTTCGCCACCGTAATCCAGGTAGTGAAGCTTGAGGCCATTTGCGGTGACGAATTTATCTTCCACGATGTCGGAGTCCCGGGATGTGCGACGAGTGTAGGCATAAGCATGCCCTCTCGCCAATGACGCCCTCGCCCCGATGGTGCTATAGAGGATGCGCTCAGGGAGGTGCCCAAGCGTGAGTGATTTCAAAATCGAAGGCGAAGTCGACAAGCGTTTCGAAGGTGTCCGCAAGGCGTTTGCCGAAAATCTGGAAAAGCGCGGCGAGCTCGGCGCATCGGTGTCGATCGTTATCGATGGCAAGCCGGTCGTCGATCTGTGGGGCGGTCATGCCGACAAGGCAAAGACTCGTCCGTGGCAGCGCGACACTCTGGTGAATGTCTATTCGACCACGAAGGGCCTTACCGCGACCTGCGCGCATCGCCTCATCGATCAGGGCAAGCTCGATCCCGATGAAGCCGTATCGCGTTACTGGCCGGAATTTGCACAGGCCGGCAAGAAGGACATGCCGGTGCGCTATCTCCTGAGCCATCGCGCCGGTCTGCCCGCGATCAGAAAGACGCTCTCCGAAGAAGCGTTGTTCGATTGGGACACCATGGCATCTGCCCTCGCCGAGCAGGACCCCTGGTGGCAGCCCGGAACCCGGCACGGTTATCACGCCCTGACGATCGGATGGCTGGTCGGCGAAGTGATCAAGCGCATCACCGGCAAGGGCTTGGGCCGGTACTTCCGCGAAGAGATCGCGGAGCCGCTCGGTCTCGATGCCCACATCGGGCTCGATGCGAAGCACGACGCACGCGTCAGCGATTTACTGCCATCGCCGCCGCCGGCTCCGAACGAGCCCAACCTGATGGGATGGACCGCTCCCTACTGATAACGGCCTCGGTGGGCCATGGTGGTACGTTCGACCACCAACAATCAAAGTAGGGAGGGTCCGAAAATGCAGGTTAGTATCATCGGGATCGATTT
>Ga0335085_10000653_pt1 | contig 91695 bp, 72 predicted proteins | sample Lox_Sample_45_FD_206712 | JGI IMG/M metagenome (GOLD analysis project Ga0335085, IMG submission 206712) | Soil microbial communities from Loxahatchee National Wildlife Refuge, Florida, United States - Lox_Sample_4.5 | ecosystem: Environmental > Terrestrial > Soil > Wetlands | place: USA...
CGACTTCCTCGAGCACGCGGTGCAAATACTCGTTCGGATCCGTGACGTCGGGCGCGAGCCACAGTTCGGGATGGGTGAGGAACATGACGCGCGCCGGAGGCGAAGGATCGAAACACGCGAGGAGTCGAGCGTCGCGCCACGTCCGCCTGGAGTCGCTCACGTAGAGGAGCTCGCGTTCGTCGCGAGGATCGTGAGGGTGGCGGAGGCCCGGAACCGTACGGAAGGGATCGTCGCCACCCGACGAAGGATTGTGCGTACTGATGGTGGTTACGCGTCGCCCGACCACGCTCTCGAGCGTGCGAAGGTGCGCGTCGAGTTCGGCGCGCTCGTCCGTGTTCGCACGGGCGAATGCCTCGACGTCGTAGTGGAGGCCGACCTCGTGACCGAGCTCGGCCAGTTGGATGAGCGCATCGCGGTTCTCGGGCGCGAAGACGTTGTAGGGCCCGGTCAACAGCACGTAGTACGTGGCTCGGAAACCGAGCTCCGCCTCCGCGTGCGCGAACGGCAACGCCGCGTTCGTGAGGAAGTCGAGGTCGTGGCGGAGGTATACGACCCGCGCCGGCTCGTCGGGCTCGTCGAGTTGCCCGATGCAACGGGAGACGTAGCCCGCCGACGCGAAGCGGTGAAGCAGATCTCGATATCCGTCCAGCCCGAAGGCCGGCATTCCGGCGGCGACCGCGACTCCGTCGGTGACGCGATGCAGGCTTCCCAACAGTTCTCCTCCCCGGCACCGCGATGGCTCACGTGTCGTGAATGCCACTCTCCGCGGTCGATCCGGCCACGACCCTGCCACAGAGCGTAGTACGCGCGGTACAATGCCTGCGACCGGGCACAACCGTAGGCGACACAACGCGGGCAAAGGGGCGAATGCGATGAATGCGACGCTACGCGTCGGGGTGATCGGTGCAGGCGTGATGGGTTCGGCGCACGCCCGTGTGATCAACGACTCCCCGAAGACCGATTTGGCGTTCGTCGTCGATCCCGACGCGTCGCGCGCGGAACAGGTCGCGAGCCGGTTCGATGTCCCGTGGTCGAGCGACCTCGATGACTTCGCTCGGTGTGATGCCGTTGTCATCGCTACGCCGACCGAACATCACCTCGAGTGGTCGATTCGCGCCCTCGAGGCCGGCCGGCCCGTACTGGTCGAAAAGCCGATCTCGGACCAGATCAGCGAAGCGCGCAAGTGCGTCGAGGTCGCGACGGCACGGGGTCTCCCGCTGATGTGCGGTCTCCTCGAGCGGTACAACCCGGCGTTCGTCGCGCTGCGCGGGGTCGTCTCGGATCCGGTCTTCGTCACCGCCGAACGGAGTTCGCCGTATTCGGATCGCATTCGTACCGGCGTGGCGAGCGATCTGATGATCCATGATCTGGATCTGACGGTTCTTTTGATGAAACGGCGTCCTCAATCGCTCCAGGCGCACTTCGCGTACTGCCATCCCGACTCGGACTTCGACTCCGAGGACGTCGCCCAGGCTGTGCTGACGTTCGAAGACGGTGTCTTCGCGTCGCTCACGGCGAGCCGCTTCGGTCAGCGCAAGGTGCGGTCGTTCACGATCGCCGAGCTCGACCGCATGATCGAGGTTGACCTGCTTCGGAACGACATCACGGTCTATCGACACGTCGCGAACGACGCAATCGACGACGGCCCCGGTTATCGGCAGCAGACCGTGATCGAGATCCCGTTCGTTCCCCGTCTGGATGAGCCGCTCGTGACCCAGCTCAACCGCTTCGTCGACGTGGTGAACGGCGTCGAGGACGCCGGCGCCGAGCTCGCAACACTGCTCGCGCCGCACGAGCTCATCGCCGAGGCCCGCGCCAACGCGCAGCTCGCCCGGCACCCCGCGCATCGCTCGGCTCCGTAGCGCCGATCTGAACGGCTCGGCTCAGGCGCTGACGCGCAGCGGTCCGTACTCGCTGGGAAGCGCCGGATCCGAGACCAGCATCTCGAGACAGTCCGGCGTCGGTGCGACGCGGGCATGGCGCTCGACGAGACCGCGGCAGTCGAGCATGCCCGCGCCATGACTGGCCATGTACGAGATGTTCAGTACCGTGCGCCGCTCGTCGCTCACGTTTATGCCCTGGGCGTGGATCACCATCGGATCGATGAGCACGAGCGATCCCGCCTCGCCCTCCATCTGCACGCTCGTCGGGAAGTAGCGCCGCGGGTACGTCGGGTAGAAGTTGCTCTCGATGAACTCGCCTGGATCCGTTTCCTTGAAGTAGTAACCCGGCTCGCGGTCTCGATGGGTCCCGGGCACGACGATCGTGCCGCCGTTGTTACGTGTCATCCTTGTGAGCAAGAGAAAGCAATGGAGATACGTGGGACGGACGGGACCGTCCGGCCACTTGCCGTCTCGGTGGTAGTTGACGGCCGCTTCGGCACCCCGGCTCACGTTGCGCTCGTCCGGCATGTTGACGATGAGTTGGCAGTCCTGGATCCTCGGATCATCGAGGTAGCCGCGCGCGTAGGCCAAGAGCCGCTCGTCCATGGCGACGGATTGCACGGCGCCGCTGACCGCGTAGAGCGCGCGAACGTTGCGAAGCGGCCAACCCGATTGGAAGATGACCTCGCCGCCTTCTTCTCGGTACTGGTCGACCTCATGCTGGAACGCGAGTGCGTCCTCTCGAAGGCGCGCGACGCACTCACCGTCCAGAAAGTCCGGGATTACGGCATATCCCGCGCCTCGAAGGGCGTAAAGGTCACGTGCCCGTTGCTGTTCATTGCACTCAGCCGAGGCCATCCCACCCTCACTCGACTCGAGGGGCGCAGCCGTCCGTATCGGCGCCCCGAGCGCTCCTATGCTACATCTTGCGCGCGGAGCGTGGCAAGATGTCGTGCGGAGCAGCCCCGGAGTTTACCAGCCGGACCGGGACTTTTCGTAAGGATGGTCGGGTGAGGATCCTCGTCGCACTGCACACGCTCGCGCTGGGCGGCGGGATCACTGCGATCGACCTCGCCGCGGGAGCCGCGGCCGAGGGCCACGAAGTCATGATCTACGGCGTCCCGGGGCCCCTGACCGACACGATCGAGAAGAAGGGCCTCCGCTTCGTGCCGGCCCGACCATTGCGCTATCGCCCGGCGCCGTCCCGGATCGGCCAACTTTTCCGACTTGCCCGGCGCGAGCGTCTGGACCTCATCCACGCCTACGAGTGGCCGCCCTGTCTGGATGCGTACTTCGGCGCGACGTTCCTTAACGGGACGCCGTTGGTGTGCACCGTCTACTCGATGGAGGTACCGCCCTATGTTCCGCGATCAGTACCGCTGATCATGGGCACCCGGGCGCTGCGCGACGAAGCGGCGGCGGCCGGCTACCGGTACCCATGGCTCCTCGAGCCGCCGATCGATCTCTCGCGCGACGACCCCGCCCTCGTGACGCAGGATTTTCGCGCCGATCTCGAGATCCCGGCCGATGCGCCCCTCGTGGTCTGCACTTCGCGGCTCGCGCTCAACGCCAAGCTCGAATCGCTCGTGGAAGCCATGGACGCGGTCGATGTGGTTGCGACCGACATTCCGGTCCGTTTCGTCATCATCGGTGACGGCGACGCGGCCGAGGTTCTCCGCGCGCGCGGCGAAGCGATCAACCGGCGGCACGGTCGGACCGTGATCACGCTGCCCGGTGCCGTTGCCGATACCCGCGGCGCGTACCGAGCCGCCGACGTCGTGGTCGGAATGGGGAGTTCGATTCTGCGGGGCCTCGCGTTCGGCCGGCCGGTCATCGTTCAGGGCGAGCAGGGCTTCGCCCAAACGTTCACTCGCGAGACGAGCGAGATGTTTCTTCGGCAGGGGATGTGGGGTCTCGGACCGGGTACACCGGTCGTTGCGTCATTCGCCGCCCAGCTCCGTGCACTTCTCAGTTCGCCGGACAGGCGACGGGAACTCGGCACGTTCGGACGCCAGATCGTCGAGGAACACTTCAGCCTGACCGGTGCGGTCCGACGCCAACTCGACCTCTATGAACAGACGCTCGCCCTTCCGCCGCGACGTCACCCGGTCGAGGCCGCGCAGGTCGGAGGGCTCGCGCTGCAGCTCGAGTGGCGCCTACACGACCCCCGCCGCAAACGCGCACGGGCCGAGGCCGCGCGCCGACGCTATGACGAAGCCCGCGCGATCGCGGCGCTTCCGGCGGAGGATGAGGCGCCGCGCGTCGCACCCGATCGCTGACCCGACTCGAGCGTCGGGTCAGCGAGGGTGACGCTGCCACCTCTGGTGTTCGCTACAGGTGGATGATCGACTTCGAACCGGACGACCCGCTGTTGCCGGCGGAGTCGGTCTGGGTCGCCGTGATGTTGTAGGTGCCGCTCGCGGTAAGCGGCGTGGTGAGTGTGCGCGTCCAAGCTCCGCCGGTGCACGTCGCCGTGCCGCTCTGCGTGCTCGACCCGGTCACCGCGACGGTGACCGTGGTGCTGTCACCCGATGCGGTACCGCATGCACCGCCGACGGTGGTCACCGTCGAACTCGTGGTGTAGGGGAACGTATGCGTCGCACCGTTCACCGACGTCAGCGTTACGACGGGCACGGTCTTGTCGACGATGATCGTCTGCGCGGACGTGCCGGTGTTCCCGGCCGCGTCGGTCTGTGTCGCGGTCACTGTGTACGTTCCGCTGTTCGAAAGCGACGTCGAGAAGTTGCGCGTCCACGACCCGTTGCCCTGGCAAGGAGCGGTCCCGGTCTGTGTCCCGGCGCCGGTCACGGTTACCGTGACGCTGTTCGTGTCACCGGACGCGGTGCCGCAGGTGCCGCCGACGCTGGTAACCGTGGCGTTCGTCGTCCACGGGAACGTGCGAGCGCTGCCATTGGCCTGCGTCAGCGCGATGGTCGGCGCGGTCTTGTCGACGGTGATCGCCTTGCTGCCGGTCGAGCCGGTGTTACCGGCCGTGTCGGTCTGGGTCGCCGAGACGTTGTAGGCGCCGCTCGCCGACAAGGAGCTGGCGAGAGTGAACGTCCAGCTCGCGCCGCTGCACGTTGCAATGCCATTTTGCGTGCTGGCGCCGGTCACCGTGACCGCGACGCTGCTCGTGTCGCCGGACGCCGTACCGCACGCACCGCCGATAGTGGTCACCGTCGCGTTGATCGACAATGGGAAGGTGCGCGCCGAGCCGTTGACCTGCGTGAGCGTGACGGCCGGCGCGGTCTTGTCGACCGTGATGGCCTTGGTTCCGCTCGAGCCGGTGTTACCGGCCGTATCGGTCTGGGTCGCCGTGACGTTGTAAGTGCCGTTCGCCGACAACGATGTGGCAAAGGTCCGCGTCCAGGCGCCGCTGTTGCACGTCGCAGTTCCGCTCTGCGTGCTCGCGCCGGTGACGGCGACCGTGACGGTCGCGCTGTCACCTGATGCGGTACCACACGCGCCGCCGACCGTTGTTGCCGTGGCGTTCGTCGACAGTGGGAACGTCGCCGCGTTGCCGTTCACGGTCGTCAGTGTGACCACGGGAGCCGTGGTGTCGAGCGTGACGCTCTGGGCGCCGCTCGTGCCGACGTTGGTTGCCGCGTCGAGCTGCGTCGCAGTGATGCTGTACGTCCCGCTTGTCGACAGCGACGGACTCGCAGCGAAGGTCCAGGTTCCGCCGCTGCAGTTCGCGGCCCCGGCTTGTGTGCCCGCGCCGGTCACCGCGACGTTGATCGTCGTGCTGTCGCCGGCGGCGGTGCCGCACGTTCCGCCCACAGTTGTCACGCTCGCGTTGGTGAGGTATGGGAACGTGCGCGCGGTCCCGTTCACCTGCGTGAGCCCGACGGCGGGCGCCGTCAGGTCGACGATGACGCTCTTGGCGCCGCTCGAGCCGCTGTTCGTGGCCGCGTCGGTCTGGGTGGCGGTGACGTTGTACGTACCCGCCGCCGCGAACGGGTTGGTCATCGTGTACGCCCAGCTCCCTGCGTTGCAGGCCGCGGTGCCGTTCTCGTTGCTTGCGCCGGTGACCGAGACATTCACCGTGGCGCTGTCGCCGGCCGCAGTACCGCAGGCGCCGCCCACCGTCGTCACGCTCGTGTTCGTCGACAACGGGAAGGTGCCGTTCGTGCTGTTCGCGCTCAGGAGTGTGACCACGGGCGCGGTGCCGTCGACGTTCACGGTCTGCGTGGTGCTCGTACCGGTGTTCCCCGCGGCGTCGCTCTGGCTCGCGGTGACCTGGTAGCTGCCGTCGGACAATGTCGGGCCGGGGGAGTAGGCCCACGAGCCGCCGGCACACGTTGCAGTGCCGGTCTGCGTGCTGGTCCCTGCAATCGACACGTTGACGGTTGCGCTGTCGCCGGACGAGGTCCCACACGTACCGCCGACGGTCGTTACCGCGTTGGTGAGGTACGGGAAGCTCTGCGTCGAACCGTTGACCTGGCTGAGCGCGACGACGGGCGCCGTTTGATCGACGATGACCGGCTTCGCACCGGTAACGCCCGTGTTCCCGGCCGCGTCGACCTGGGTCGCGGTCACGTTGTACGTGCCGGCCGCGCTGAACGGCGTCGTCAGGTTGTAGGTCCAAGTTCCGCCGTTGCAGGTAGCCGTTCCGGTCTCGGTGCTCGCACCGGTCACGGACACGTTCACGGTCGGACTGTCACCGGCGATGCCACAGGCGCCGCCGACGCTCGTCACCGTTGAGTTCGTCGACAACGGGAACGCAACCGCGTTGCCGTTCGCCGCCGTCAGCGTGACGAGCGGATTGAAGACGACGTCGACCCAGTAGTTCGCGTTCCCGAACGAGTCCTGCGGGTACGCACTCGCACCCGCGTTGTACACGCCGTTCGAACCTTGGACGCCGGAAGCCAGCGCGTGCAGCGGCGCGTTGTCGACGGCGCCGAGTCCGAACTGGTTAGGTGTGGACGCGTAGTGCCCGTTCGGCGCGAAGTAAGACGCGACGTACGTGGTGTCGGCGGTCACGGTCACGGGTTGCGAGAACAACACCTGTTGCCAACCGCTATTGGTTTCGTTGGTGAAGGTCGCGCTCGCCAGGAGCTGGCCGGCCGTGTTCCAGAGGTTCCCGACGTGGGTGCCGGTGTTGCCCGCACCCTTGTAGAAACGGATACCGGTGACCTGGCCCGCGACGTCGGTTTGGAACTTCACGCCGAGCTCGAGGGTGGTCGAGTCGTTCGTGGATGTGTTCTGGGGCGTGGCCGAGCTCGAGAAGATGCTGCACGGGCACGTCCCGGTGCCGCCGGTCACGTACGACCAGGTGATCGGTGCGCCCGTCAACGCGTTGCCGGCGAGGTCGCTGCCTGCAACCGAGACGTTGTACGTCGCGCCGGAGGTCAGCGGGTTGTTCGGCGTCAGCGTCGCCGTGTTTGTCGACGCGTTGTACGACAGGGTCGCCGGAACCGTCTGGTTCGACGCGTCCTTCAGTGTGATCGCGAGCGACGACTGGTTCATCGCCTCACTGAACGTCACTACGACCGGGTCGGTCACCGAAACGCTGGTCGAGCCGGAGACGGGCGAAGCGGACGTCATGGTCGGCGCGGTGAGGTCGGGCGGCGCCTGCGTACTGAAGTCGACGTCGACCCAGTAGTTGGTGTTGTTGAACGAGTCGCCAGGGAAGCCCGGGGCGTTCGCCTTGTAGACGCCGTTCGCTCCGTCCGTGCCCGACGCGAGTCCGTGCAGCGGCGGGTTGTCGACCGCGCCCAGCCCGAACTGGTTCGACGAATAGGCCTCGTGGCCGTTCGGTGCGAAGTACGACGCGATGTAGGTCGTGTTCGCTGCGATCGCAACCGGCGACGAGAACTGCACATCCTGCCAACCGCTGTCGCTCTCGTTCGTGAACGTCGCGGTGGCGAGTTGCTGCCCGGCCGTGTTCCAGAGGCTTCCGGTGTGGGTCCCGGTGTTGCCCGGACCCTTGTAGAAGCGGATGCCGTAGATATATCCGGCCGAGTCGCTCCGGAACTTCATGCCGAGTTCGAGCGACGTCGGGTCGTTCGCCGCGGCTCCCTGCGGCGTCGCCGAACTCGAGAACACGTGACACGGACATGTGCCCGCGCCGCCGGCGGTGAACGACCACGTGACGGGTGCTCCCGTCAACGCGTTGCCGGCGAGGTCGCTTCCGCTGACAGAGACGCTGTACGTCCCGCCGGAGGTCAGCGGGTTGTTGGGCGTCAAAGTCGCCGTGTTCGTCGACGCGCTATAGGAGAGCGTCGACGGCACGGTCTGGTTCGACGCGTCCTTCAACGTGATCGCGAGCGACGACTGGTTCATCGCTTCACTGAAGGTCACCACGACGGGATCGGCCACCGAGCTGCCGGTCCCGCCGCTGGACGGCGAGCTCGCCACGATCGTCGGCGGGGTGGTGTCGGCCGGGCCCTGGGTGCCGAAGTCGACGTCGACCCAGTAATTCGTGTTGCCGAACGAGTCGCCCGGATAGCCGGCCGCGTTCGCCTTGTAGACGCCGTTCGACCCGTCGGTACCGGACGCGAGTCCGTGTAGCGGCGGGTTGTCGACCGCGCCCAGCCCGAACTGGTTCGAGGTGTACGCGTAGTGGCCGTTCGGTGAGAAGTACGACGCGACGTAGGTGGTGTTCGCCGCGATCGCGACCGGTTGCGAGAACTGCACGTCCTGCCAGCCGGTGGCGGTCTCGTTGTTGAACGTCGCGGTCGCGAGTTGCTGGCCGGCCGTGTTCCAGAGGCTTCCGGTGTGGGTGCCCGTGTTGCCCGCGCCCTTGTAGAAGCGGATGCCGTAGACGTAACCGGCCGAGTCGCTGCGGAACTTCACGCCCAGCTCGAGGGTCGTCGAGTCGTTCGCCGAAGTGGTTGCCGGCGACGCGGAGCTCGAGAAGATATGGCACGGACATGTCCCGGCTCCGCCGGTCGTGAACGTCCACGTCACCGGCGACCCGCTCAATGCGTTACCGGCGAGATCAGTACCGGTGACGGAAGCGGTATAGGTCGCGCCGGACGCCAGCGGACTGCTCGGCGTCAGCGTCGCCGTGCTCAGAGGCACGCTGTACGAAAGCGTCGCCGGCACGGTCTGGTTCGACGCGTCCTTCAGCGTGACGGAAACCGACGACGGGTTCATGGCCTCACTGAAGGTCACCACGACGGGGTCGGTGACCGAGATGCCGTTCGCATTCGGTGCCGGCGTTCGACCCTGGATCGTTGGCGGTGTGGTGTCCGGTGGTACCTGGTCGCTGAAGACGACGTCGACGTAGTAGTTGCTGGACCCGTAGGTATCGCCGGGGAAGCCGCTCGAGCCGACGCGGTACACACCGTTCGGGCCGTCCGTACCGTCCTTGAGTGCGGTCAGTGGGGCGACTCCGACGCTTGACGCCGCGAATTCACCGTTCGTGAACGAGTACGAGCCGTTCGGCGCGAAGTAGGACGCGATATACGTCGTGCCGGGAGAGACCATGACCGGTTGTGGGAACAGAACTTGTTGCCAGCCGCTCGCCGTCTCGTTCGTGAACGTTGCCGTCGCCAGCAGCTGCCCGGACGAGTTCCAAAGACTTCCGGTGTGGGTGCCGGTGTTGCCGGGACCCTTGTAGAAGCGGATTCCGGAGACCATGCCGTTGACGGAGGTCTGGAACCGGACGCCCATCTCGAGTGGGGTCGTGTCAGTCGATTGACCGGCCGGGACCTCGGTCGAGGGGAAGATGTTGCAGGGGCAGACCCACGTCGTGTTCACGCTCTCGGACGTGGGTGTGGTCTGGATGTTGGCCGAGTCGTCGGTCGCGCGCACTTCGATCGTGACGGGACCGGAAGTCGTCGGCGTCCACGAGTAGGTCCACGAGGTACGGCCCTGGGCCGGGTGCCACGTCGCGCCGCCGTCCGTGGAGACCTCGACTCCAGCGACGATGCCGCCACCGGTGTCGGACGCGGTGCCCGAGATCGTGACCGGCGTCCCGTTCTTCACAGTGGCGTTCGGTGCCGGAGACGTGATCGTCGCCGTCGGCGGCGTGTGGTCGGCCGATGCGGTCGCCGCGACGAGGCCCGACTGGAGTGTTGCCGGTTGGACGCCCATGTCCGCGAAGACATTGATCGTCGCCTGCTGCATGTCCGGATCGACCGAGCCCTGCCCGTCGATGGTCAGGTGATTGTCGTCGAGACCCCACGACCACTGAATCGTGCCGGCGCTGAACACGAGTGCACCGCTCGAGGCGCGGTACTCGGTGACGCTATGGGTCGGAGTCCCGCCTCCGAAGGTCGCGCCGTAGTCAAGGTTGACGTACGGGCCGCTGCCGTCCGGGATGTTCACCGTCGTATGCGACATGTCGATCAGTCCGGCCGGGCGGAAGCCGTTGTCGACGTCGGAGTCCCACTCGTAGCCGAGGGTTCCCTCCGGAAGGGTCGTGACCTGGCTCCCCGTCGAGTTCGCAATGCTCGTGTTACGCCAGAAGCGCAGCTTTCCGTCGGATGCCGGGACTTGAATGGCGTCGTCGCGCGGACCGCTGACCGTGAAGAGCGTGCCGGACAACGCGTTCTGCGGACGTCCACCGTCCTCCGGTGGACTGAAACGCGGATCCATCCAGGTTCCGGTCCAGGTGCCGGTGGGATCGAGCAGCTTGTCGTCGAGCGTCTCCTTGTAACAGACCAGTGTGCGGTACGTGGTCCCGGATCCGTCGATGCTCGTCTCCCAGCGCGTCTTCCAGAAGATCTCGTTGCCGGAGAAGAACGCGAGGTTCACGCCTGCATTGCGAGCCGCTTCGACGTTCGCGCGCTGCTGTCCGGACCAGTATTCGTCGTGGCCCGAAGACATGAACACCTTGTGGTTGAGCAGGAGTGACCCGCTGCGGTCGACGTCGGCTCCGCCGACGTAGCTCACGTCGTATCCGTTCGCCTCCATGAATCGGATCATCGGGTACTCGGCGTCGAACGGGCTGTTGTCGCCGACGCCATCACCGAGCGGGCGGTTGTAGCTGACCTTGTACGCGCGTCCGGTCGACGTGTTGGCGGAACCGAAGTAGAGGCTGTTGCCTCCGTAGCGGTTGTAGGCCTGCCACGTCGTGTCGGAGGTCTGGTAGAGGATGTCCGAGTGACTCGCGTCGTTGCGCACCACGAAGAGCATGTAGTTGTCGCCGCCCGTATCGGTACGGGTCATGTCGACGAGGTAAACACCGCTCACCGCGTCGGACGGAACGGTCCACGACGCGGACACGCCCCAGTTGCCGCAGTCGACGAGTCCCGTGGCGTCGGTGAGGCACGCGGGCTGGTTCTGCGGCAGCGGTGCCGAGGGGGAGATCGAAGCGACTTTGCGCGCCCCGTCGCCGCCGTAGTAGCCGAGGCGGTAGATGTCGAGCGTGTAGTTGTGCGCGTCGGTCATGATCTTGAACGACTCGGTCTGACCTACGTTCACGCTGAACTGCGTCGGGAACCCCGCGATCGAGTCGTCGGTGTCGTCGGGGAACCAATCGCTTTGCGGTGTGCCGGGCTTGGTGTTCTCACACGCGACGGGATTGACGATCGGAGGTCCGCACGGTCCCGCGGCAACCGCGCTCGGCGGTGCTATCGAGATCGCGGTTGCGCACATGAGGATCGTGACGAGGACCGCGCTGATCCCGCGACCGCGAGCGCGCGCGAACACGCCGCGTCGCTTCGGACCGCGCGCCCGCGTCTCGTTCAGACCGCATTCACTCCGCGACGCCAAATCGCTCTTCACGCGACACCCACCCAAGCCCACTCGCTCCACCCTCTGCCCGTGCTCGCGGACCGACTCTTCCGGCTTCACGTCCGAGAACGCTGAGAACCGCAGTTCTTCACGGAGCGTGAGGGAATCGTCTATAGTCCGAGCTAGAAAGTTAGACGCAGGGTGGCATCGGAATCAAGTCGAGGCCGGTTTCGCCGGACGAAAGCCGGCGGATGGGTCCACCTTCCCAGAACTGCCTGACCGCGGCGAATTCGGCCGCGCGGAAGCGGGAGAACCGTCATTCACACCGAGCCGAATCTCGCGGATACGAGCACGGATCCGATCCATCTCTCGCGCCCGACGTTCGGGGACGCCGAGGTCGAAGCCGTCCGCGCCGCGCTCGAGTCGGGCTGGGTGGCCGGACAAGGTCCTCGCGGCGCCACCCTCGAGCTGCGCTTCGCCGAGCGCTGCGGCGTGGCCGGTGCGGTAGCGGTGTCGAACTGCACCGCGGCGCTCCATCTCGCCTTCCTTGCGCTCGCCTGCCGTCCGGGCGACGAGGTCCTGGTTGCCGACTACACCTATCCGGCGACCGGACATGCCGTCGTGTACTGCGGGGCCAGCCCCCGCTTCGTCGACGTCCGCCCCGACACGTGGACGATCGACGTCGACGCGGCGGCGGCGGCCATCGGACCGAAAACCGTCGGCATCGTGGCCGTCGACGTCTTCGGCCAATGCGCGGACTACGCGGAGTTACGCGAGCTGTGCGACCGGCACGGGTTATGGCTCGTCGAGGACGCGGCCGCCGGGTCGGGCGCGACGTATCACGGCGGGCCCGCAGGTTCGTTCGGAGACGTCGGTTGCTTCTCGCTCCACGCGCGCAAGGGCATCACGTCGGGGGAGGGAGGCGTGCTCGTCTCCGACGATCCGGCCGTCGTGGCGAAGGCGCGGAAGCTGTCGTGCTTCGGAGTCGAGAGCGCACTGGCTCGCCAGCAGTCGGACGATTTGCCGGTGCCGGTGTTCGACGAGTTCGGTTACAACTACAAATTGAGCGACATTCTCGCCGCGGTCGCGCTGGTGCAGCTCGCTCGAGAGCCCGAGTTGCTCGCTGCCCGCCGACACGTCGCACAGCGCTATGCGGAAGGGCTCGCTGACCTCGATGACGTGATTCTCCCCTTCGCCGCGTCCGATCGTGAGCACGCGTGGCAGAGCTACGTGTTGACGCTCGCGCCGGACCTCTCGCGCGCCGACGTCGCGCGCAGCCTGAGGGCCCGCGGCGTCCAGGTCAACATCGGCACCTTCGCATCGCACGTCCAGCCGGCGTACGGGACGACGGTGGCGTGTCCGACGTCCGCCGATCTCTTCCGTCGGCACCTCGCGATCCCGATGCACGCGAACTTGCGCGACGACGAGGTCGACCGCGTGATCGAGCTCGTTCACGCCGCGGTGTCGACGCGCTGATACGGCTAGGAGCCGTCGGCCATCACTGTCGACCAGCTTCCTGCGAGAAACAGCTTCGGCGCGCTCTGACCATCCGCGCTGATCGTGTACGTGTCGGTCTGGATCGACGAGCCGTTCCCGAGCGTCGGGAAACCCTTGTTCCCGGCGGCGATCTTGCCCTCGTTCTTCGGATCGTGCGGGACGCCGTACATGATCGTCTGATTGTCGAGCCAAGCGACCTGGTCGTCGACGTTGATCCTCGGATTGCCGACCTCGTGCTCCTGCATGGTCGCCAGGTCGAGCACCGAGATGTGCCATGTGACCGTCGGACCCCCGTTGCGCTCCTTGAACGCGAGCCGCGTGCCGTCCGGTGAGAGCGAGGGGCACTCCACGCCGTCGCGGACGACGTGGGCCTTCTTGGTCGTGAAATCGCCCTCGATCAGATATTGGTGATCGGCGGTCCCGAGCGTCGCGTAGAAGTCCGTCGAGCCGGGGACAAACGTGACTCCCCAGAAGTTGAAGTCTGCAGCTTGGATGTGATGGCCGTCCTTGGTGACGCGGAGCTTCTCGAGATCGAGCAGCGTCGTGCCGGCCTGCAGGTCGTAGATCGTCGTGCGCGTAGAGAAGGCACCTGTCGTCGCGTAGCTGTCACCCGTGAGGAACGACGTCGTCGCGCCGTAGTGGCCGTCCGGCGAAACACGCGCGCGCGACGGGTTGCCCTGGACCCTGAACGTGTGCAGGACGTGGAAGGAATGGTCGAAGACCATCGCGGACGTGTGGCTGAGCAGGCCGGTCTTCGCCGACGTCAGGCACAGTCCGGTTCCGTTTCGGTAGTCGACCCGGATGCATTTGAGAGGCGAAAGGCCGGGTACTGCACTCGGATTCGACAGCGGGACCGCCGCGAGCGAGCCCAGATCGCGGTCGAGCTTCGTGGAGCTGAACAGCAACTCGGGATGCTTCGGGTCGAGGGCGGAGATGTGTTTCCCGCTCCCGGCCGCAGTGGGCTCCGCGGATCGGTGGCGCACGATCGCGGCGACGGTGGCGATCGCGGCGACTGCGACGACGACAACGAGGATCACGACGCGAGTGGTGGTCGACGACCGTTGCGCGGGGCGCGTCGCCTTGCCTTCGGACATCGGGATCCGCCTCGTCCACCGTCGTCGTGCACCGGCGCGGACCTTCCATGGGGCCCGCAGTTCGAACATTCAGGCTAATGGCGGCGTCCCGCACACCCGGCGCGCGCGGCGTTGCGGCGCGCTCGGACGCCGATTCAGGAGTAACCTGGCAGCTTCAGAGGTCGGGCACGCGCCGTGGGCGCAGTGGTGAGGAGCGACCCCGTTGTATCCCACGCTCCGGGACATCCGGAATCGCCGGAGTCCTCGAGACGAGCGGCGACGCTGGAAGCCCGAGGTCAGCGCAAACGTCGTCTGGCTCGGCGTGACGAGCTTCCTGACCGACGTTTCGTCCGAGATGGTCAACGCCGTCTTGCCTCTCCTTCTCTTTTTCACACTCGGTTTCAGCAAATTCGAGCTCGGCCTCTGGAACGGCGCGTACCAGTCGATCGCGGTCATCGCGTCCCTCGCGACCGCGTGGCTCGCCGACCGGTACCGGCGGTACAAGGAGGTCGCGGGCGCGGGATATGCGGCCTCCGCGGCGTCTCGCATCGGCTTGTTGGCCACGCGCGCGTCTTGGCTCCCGGCGACACTTTTCATCTACGGCGACCGCGTGGCCAAGGGCGTTCGCACTGCGCCGCGCGACGCGTTGATCTCGATGTCTTCGGATTCGCGTCATCTCGGCGAGGCTTTCGGGGTTCACCGCACATTCGACACGGCCGGCGCTCTGGGTGGACCGATCCTCGCGTTCCTCGTTCTCAGCGCCGCACCCGGCGGCTACGACGTCGTGTTCACGACCGCGTTCTGGGTCGCGGTGATCGGTGTTGCCGTCTTCATCCTGTTCGTGCACAACCCGCCGACGACCATACGACGACTGCGATCGGCGCGCGAAGTGCGGCGCGTCGACGCGAAGCGGCTGCTGTCGCTTCCGGCGTTCCGCCGCGTCGTCGTAGCAGGACTGCTGCTCAGTTGTTTTTTCATCGCGGATCCACTGCTGTATCTGACCTTCCAGCAGAAGACGAGCATGTCACTCGAGTACTTCCCGCTCTTGTTCGCGGGGACAGCCTCCGTCTACACGCTCCTCGCACTTCCGTTCGGTCGTCTCGCCGACCGTGTGCGCCCCGCGCCGGTGTTCCTCTTCGGTCAGTTCCTGGTTGTCATCGTCGATCTGATGGTTCTCATCCGGGATCCCGGACCGCTCGCGCTCGTGATCATGATCGTCGCGCTGGGTACGTCATACGCCGCCTCCGACGGAGTGCTCGCGGCGCTCACGAGCGGTCTCCTGCCGCCGTCGATGCGGACGACGGGGCTCGCGGTGTTGGGGAGCGCTCTGGCCATCGGCGGATTCGTGGCGTCGATTGGTTACGGCGCGCTCTGGGATTGGTACGGCGCGACCACCGCGGTCCACATCTTCCTCGGCGGATTCGTGATCGTGTGGTTGATCGCGCTCGTACTGCTCGCGCCGCTCCGACGAGGGCTCTCGACGCCGGCAGAGTCCGAGGATCAGCCGAGGAACTCCGTCACCGACTGAGCGATCTGCTGCAGGTCGGTCGCGGACAAGCCTGGATGCACCGGCAACGACAGCGCCTCGCTCGCCATGGCTTGCGCACGCGGCGTCGGGCGGGCCTTGACCCGAGGATGGTTGCGGTAGCAGTCGTAGTCGAACACGACGCGCGGGTAATAGATGCCGGTGGCGATTCCGCGTGCGGCGAGAGCACCTGCGAGATCGTCGCGAGTCAGCTTGGCCTCGGGCGTAATGCGCAGTGTGAACTGGTGCCAGACGTGATCGCGTCCGGGAAGTTCGCCTGGCACGACGACGCCGCGCAGGCCTGCACACGCTGCGGCCAGCGTCCGCGCATTCTCGCGTCGCCGATCCGTCGTCGTCGACAACCGCTTCATCTGCGGGATCCCGATCGCCGCGTGGACGTCGGTCATCCGGTAGTTGTGGCCGGGAATGTCGTACTGATATCGCACCGATGATCCCTGGTTGCGGAGCAGCCGAACGCGTGCGGCGAAGGCGTCGTTGTCCGTCGTGATGACTCCGCCTTCGCCCGTCGTCACGTTCTTGGTCGCGTACAGGGAGAAGCATCCCGCGATCCCGAACGATCCGATGGCACGGCCGCCTACGGTCGCGCCGATCGCTTGTGCGGCGTCCTCGACGATCGCGAGGCCGTGCTGTGACGCGGTCGTCGTCAGTGCTCTCATGTCGGCGCCGAGGCCGTAGAGATGGACCGGCATCAGGACGCGGGTCCGTTCGGTGATGCTCGCGGCGACATCGGTCGGGTCGAGATTGAAGTCGTCGCCGACGTCGGCGAACGTCGCAGTCGCACCCGACTCGAGAATCGCGTTCAATGTGGCTGCGAACGTGAACGGGCTCGTGAGAACCTCGTCGCCCGGGTCCAGCTCGAGCGCCTCGATCGCGGCGACGAGTGCCGTCGTCCCCGAGCTCATGGCGAGCGCGTGGCGGGTGCCGACGAGGTCCGAAAATGCCGATTCGAGTCGCTCGACCATCGGACCCTGCGCGAGATGACCCGAACGCAGCACTTCAAGAACGAGGGCTTCTTCTTGCTCGCCCAGCTCGCACTTCGAGATGGGAATGCTCACGCGTGCTCCTCACGTGCCCGACAATGCTCGCAACGGAGATCGTCGGGCCGGTCGTGGTCGCGAGTCAGCAGCTCGCCGCACGCGCAGACCCAACCCGCGTGGCGCGCTGGTGCTCCGATGACGAGCTCGTGATTTTCGACGTCGTGTGTCACGATCGCGCCTGCGCCGACCATCGAGTACTCGCCGAGCGTCACGCCGCAAACGATCGTCGCGTTCGCCCCGATCGACGCGCCGCGCTGGACGTCCGTCGGAACGATCTTCCAGTTGGTCGACGTGGCGCGCGGAAGCCGGTCGTTCGTGAAGGTCGCGCTCGGTCCGACGAAGACCTCGTCAGCGATGGTGACACCCTCGTATACCGAAACGTTGTTCTGGATCTTCACGCGATTGCCGACGGTTACGCCGCGATCGACGAAGACGTTCTTGCCGAGAACGCAATCGCTTCCGACCGTCGCGTCGGTCCGTACGTGCGCGTGGTGCCAAACACGGGTTGCCGATCCGATGCTCGCACCCGGCTCAACGATTGCCGTGGCGTGGACGAAGAAATCGGATGTCACGGTTCGACGCGTTCGATCCGGACGTCGCCATCCGCGACGACGACACGCCCGATCGGCGCCGCGGGGACGCCCGCGACGACCGTTCGCGGCGCGACGTCGCGCGTGACGACGGCGCCGGCAGAGATCACGGCACCGTCACCGACGGTCACGCCCATGAGCACGGTCGCGTTGGCGCCGACGAACACACGGTCACCGATGCGTACCGGCGCACGGTCGATGACGTTGTACGACCGCCCGCTCACGCAACGCCTGACAGTCGAGTGCGTGTAGATCTGGGCTCCGCAACTGATGTCGCAGCCTTCGCCGATCGTCAGGTCCCCGGAACCGTCGATCACGGTGAACGCGCCGATCCACGTGCCTTCACCGATACGCGGCTCGCCGACGATCCAGGCGTGCGGATTGTACGGGTTGTCGGGCAGCGGGTCCGCCACCGGTCAACCTTCCCGCGCCAATCTCACGATCTCCTCGAGCCCCTCCTCGACGCTGATCTGCGGCTTCCAGTCGATGGTCTCGGCTGCGCGGCGAATATCGGCCGCGCGGCGGGAGACGAGCACGTTGCGATGTCTGAACTCCGGCTCGCAATCGACGCCGACGAGTTTGATGAGGATGCGTGCGAGTTCGGCCACCGACGTCTGAACCCCGGTCCCGACGTTGCAAATATTCCCGCTGCTGTCGCCTTCGAGCGCGCAGACGATTGCCCGCGCGACATCGCGGACGTGGACGAGGTCCATCGTCTGTTCGCCACTGCCGTCGACCGTCGGCGCCGCGCCTGCCAGGAGTCGATCGAGGAAGATCGACACCACGGCGGTGTAGTACGCGTCGGTGTGCTGGCCCGGGCCGTAGACGTTGAAGAACCGGAGGATGTTCCATTCGAGGCCCGTCGAGCGGCCGTAGAACTGCAAGAGATGCTCGCCTGCCAACTTTCCGAGGCAGTACGGGGTTTGGGGGTCGAGCTTGTCGTCCTCCACCATCGGGAGCGCCTTGGGCGGGCCGTAGACGGACGCGCTGGACGCGAAGACGACGCGCCGCACACCGCGAGCCGCAGCGGTGGCGAAGACCTGTTCCGAGCAACGGATGTCGACGTCGACACTCTCCGCCGGCGATGCCTGGCTGCGGTTGATCGACGTCGCCGCGAGGTGCACCAGCATCTCGGCGCCTTCGGCGGCGCGATCGATGACCGACGTGTAACGGATGTCGCAGTCGATGAGCGACACCCGACCGTCGTCGATGAGTGGTTGGATGACCGGGAGATTCGCCCGTTTCAGGTTGTCGAGAACCCGGATGCGGTAGCCACGTTCCGCGAGCTGCCAGCACAGGTGCGAACCGACGAAACCCGCGCCGCCGGTGATGAGCACGAGCTTCCCGTCGGTGCCATTTGCCATGTCAGATACCTGCCCTCGACGATCGACCGCGCGGGCCGTTTCCTTCATGCTGCGCTCCCAATTCTACTTGTTTCATCGGCGTATCTGCGCGTGACAGGAGTCACGTCGACGCCCTCACGACCACGCGTTGCTGTCGTCTCCCGAGCGCAGTCGACGGTCGGCGCATTCACGATGAGACCTTCGGTTCACGGTCCTGCGACGAGGCTCGACGGGGTGTGGCGCCGTAGGACTGTTTGTCTCGCGCGACGCCCAACGACGCGCGCACCTGGACCAGCAGCTTCCACGCGAGGTACCAGGGTGCGATTACCAGCGCGAGCCACGTTCGTGCGCTCGCCCCCGACTCTACGAGGGCGATGACGAGCGAAACGGCGAGCGCGGCGATACCCGCCGTCGTAAGGACGACTGCGAGCGGACTTCGTGCGAGAAGTCCGATGCCGAGCCCCGCGACGAGCGAAAGGACTGCGGTCGCGAAGGGCGGGCTGGCGAGGAACAATGCTGCTTCGAGCGACGCCCGGTCGTGTCGGCGCAGCAGACGACCGATGTAGTCACGCGCTGCGGCGGTTCGACCCGCCTCATACCGTTCCTTCTGTCGGGCCGCCACGCCCCAATTCGGCGCGTTCTCGGACCGGAGCCGCGCGTGCTCGATGTGGACGGGGCGCACGCCGTCGAGGCAGAGGTCGAGGCTGTACCGCAGGTCTTCCGAGGCCGCACCGGAAAACCGGTGCCGTTCGACGACGTCGCGCCGGATGATCATGCCGGTTCCACGTAGGCGTACCAGCAGCCCGAGGCGGTCTCGCCCACGCGGGATCGTTATGCCCTGCAGCGCGAACGCGGCGAGCGCCGCCTGGTCGATCATCCGATCTCCGTGCGCCGCTTCGCTTCTCGCCTGTCCTGCTCGTGCGCCGCCCGCGAGCGCTCGCTCGCAAGCGTCCATGAACCCGGGTTCGAGAGTCGAGTCGGCGTCGACCATCAATACCGCGTCCCATGCGAGGTCGCGCGCGTGGTCTAGGCCGGCCTGGCGCGCCTGGGCCCGACCGGGATCGTCGCGGCGTTCGACGACCCGCGCGCCGGCGGCACGTGCGAGCTCGGCCGTGCGGTCGGTGCAGCAGTCGGCGACGACGAGGATCGTGTCGCGGGGGCGCGCCGAAGCACTGATCGACGCGAGTGTGTGCTCGATGCACGGTTCCTCGTTGTGCGCCGGCACCATCACGAGGAAGCGCAGAGGCGGCACATCCGTGCCGTCTCGAGGCAAGCGGTATGCCAGCGACGCGAGCGCGAGCGTCAGAAGATGGACCGCCGTCATCAGGCCGGGGAGCGCGACGACGACCGCGACGATCTCCAACATGAGCGTCACCGCGCGGCGCTCCGACTGAGACCGGCGGGCTGATCCGCGCCGGGCGAGAGGAGCGCGCGCAACGCGGCCCGATGCGTTGCACTTCCGGTCGCGCAGCGCAGGAGCTCGTTGAGCGTGACGGCGCCGCGGAACATGGCAGAGCGCGCTCGGCCGTGGCGGCGCGAATAGAGAGCAATCCGATTGCGGGTGAGGGTGCTCCACAACTCCGGCGACGCGTGGACGTCGCCGCCGAGATGGCACACGGTCGCTTCGGGTACGTAGCGCAGCTCGAATCCCGCATCGCGTGCTCGCAACGCGAAGTCGGTCTCCTCGGAGTAGAGGAAGAAGGATTCGTCCCAGCGGCCGACGGCGCGCGCGCACGCGGCCGTGATCAACATGGCGGCGCCCGACGCCCAGTCGGCGGTGCTCGCGCGGCCGTACACGCGCGGATCTTGCACCGTCTCGCCGAGCGGTTCGAAGCGCCCCGCGAGGCGTCCGCCGAGCAGTGCCTCGCCCAGGGCCCGACCGACCGTCGGCTCCCGCCGCAGTGAGCGCACGAGGTCGCCCGCTTCGTTCTCGATGCGGGGAACGGTGATACCGACGCCCGTGTCACCGGCCGCGCCCGCGAGCCGGGCGAGGCTCTCGGGGAGGAGCCACATGTCGGGGTTTGCAATGAACACGGCGTCGAACGGCCCCGCGGCGTCGCAACCTGCATTGAATCCGGCGGCGTACCCACGGTTGGCGCCGAGGTCGACGATCGTTGCGCTCGGAGCGTGCGATCTGGCGACGGCGACGCTGTCGTCCGTGGATGCGTTGTCGGCGACGACGAGCTCGTAGGGGAGTCCTGCCGTCGCGCCGTCGAGTGAGCCGAGTAGGCGAGGCAGTAACGGCGCGCTGTTGTACGTCACGACGACGACGGCGATCCGCTCGATTCGGTGCATCTTGGTGGGCACTCTCGGTCTTGTGGGGTCGCTAGTACGGTGGCCGCGCCCGGGACCGTCTTCGGCCACGCGTGGAGCCGCTCGGGCTCACCCCGTCAGTATGCGCCCCGGCGGCTGAGCACGACCGGGACCGTCTTGGCGACGATCGCGAGGTCGGTGAGCAGCGTCCAGTTGTCGACGTAGTACAGATCGTGGCGGACGTAGTCGTCGAACGACGACGAGCTCCGGCCGTTCACCTGCCACATCCCCGTGATGCCCGGCTTGGCCCGCAGACGATTGAGGACTTCGTCGCTCCAGGCGGAGAGTTCGCTGGCGAGTGCCGGCCGCGGTCCGACGACGCTCATCTCTCCGCGCAGGACGTTCCAGAGCTGCGGGACCTCATCGATCGACGTGCGCCGGAGCAGCCGACCCACGGCCGTGACGCGAGGATCCTCCGTCATCTTGAACATTGGTCCGTCAAAGTCACTTTTGGCGCGCAGCTCCTCGAGCCGCGTCTCGGCATCGGCGACCATCGTCCGCAGCTTCCAGATCCGAAACAGCTTGCCATTGCGACCGACACGCAGCTGAGAGAAGAACACGGGTCCGCGAGAGTCGAGTTTGATCAGGATCGCGGCGACCGCCATCACGGGCGCTGCGAGGACGAGCAGGCTGGCCGCGAGCGCGATGTCGAAACCGCGTTTGGCGGCCGCCCGCCAGCCCGAGAGACGTACAGGCTCGACGTACATGACGGGCCGGCGACCGAGCGGGCGGGCGATGAGCCGGTCGGCGGAGATGTCGACCAGACCGGATGTGAGCTCTACGTGGTAGCCCAGCTCCATCAGCTCGCGAGCGAGCCGATTCGCGACCGCGATGTCGACGGCGCTGGTCGCGATGATCACGCCCGAGACATCAACGGAGTGCACGATGTCGAGGGCGTCGCTCCATTCTCCGAGGACCGGCACGGGCGACACGACGCCGTCGGTAGCGCTGCGCTGGAGCACGCCGAGCACGTCGTAACCGAGTTCAGAGTTGGCGTTCAGCATCTGTGCGAGGGCGAGTGCTTCCGCGTTCGCGCCGATGACGATCACCCGCCGCTTGAGCTGCCCGCGAGACCGTGCTCGCCGAAATGCTCGTCGGACCAGTGCACGTCCGGCGAGCATCGTGACCAGGGCGAAGAAGAACGTGAGGGCAAGCCACACGCGCGACGTCGTGGCGCCGAGGAAGACGCCGACAAGTGCCATGCAAACGGCACCGGCCGCGACGGAGTGCAGGATGCGGCCGAGCTCCGCGGTGACGCTCGTGACCGCGGCGGCTGAGTAGAGCTTGTAGCGCGCGAAGACGCAGATCCAGACGGGGAGGGAGAACGCCGCGGTGACGATGATCGGTGTGATCGCCTCCGGCCTCTGCATCGCGAGTTGGCGCACCCAGGCTGCGGCCGTCATCGCGACCACGACCGCCAGCGCGTCGGTGCCGACGACGACGAGCTTCGCCGTTCGCGACCCGTGCGCGGGCAGGCGTCTGGGAACAGGAGCCGGAGCGATCCGCGGCGGGTCGCTGTTGGGCGTGTCGGATCGCGCTGAATGTACCGTTTGTGCCTGCGCGACACCGCCTGCCGCCCATGCCGACGCAACGGCATCCATGCGAGCCCGTCCCTTTCCGACGACCCTTTGCTCGAGGACCTCGTTTCGAACGAAGCCGAGCGGTCGCCGTTCCGCCATCCACTCCGCCACTCATGGTAGGCCGAGGTACCTGGCGACGCAAATCGCTCTGATTGGTGCATTCGTTGCGTAGCTCGGAAATCGACGCGCTCGCGGCGATGACCGACCGGCCGCGATCCCCGTCGGAGGCGGGCCGCGCGCCCGATGTGGAACTTGTCACATCGGAGCCGGCGCGCCTCGCTTCGCCGCCTTTCGAAGTCACGACAGCTCGTCGATAGATGACGCGTGCACGAGGAATCGCCCGAGCAAGTAGTGGCTCGGCTCGAGCGGTACGCGGATTCGCTACGGCGGTCGCGACACGGTTCGGTGGGCAGCGCGAGTCGGAGTTCGTCGACGCACCTGCAACCGCGGCCGCAACTGAGCAGAGCGCTCCTGAGCAAGGTCGTGCCGAACAAGATCGTGCCGTCGCCCGCGCTACCTCCGGTAAACCCCACGCTCTGGGGAGAGAACGCCCTCGTCGCACCTCCGAACAGTGTTCCGGCGCAGATTCCGTCGCGTTGGGTCGAGTGGCGTCCGCGCCGGATCGAGTTGGGTCCGGTTCTTTTGGGTCAGGTTCTCGCGGTGCTCGGATGCGCGCTTTCGGTGATTGTGTTCCTCCGACTCGATGCGACGATCGCGTCGGTCGTCGTAGTGGTCGCCATCGTGAGCGGCGGGTTCGCCGTTGGTCGTCGTATCCCGCTCGCAGTTTGGTGGACTGCGGGTCTGATCATCGGGGGAGTGCTCGGCCGCTTCTCGTGAGTTCGCCCTAGGACGCCGAAATCCGCATATTTCACCCCGCCCGAGGTTGCCTGGCGTGGCTCCCGCGTATACGCTCCGTGGCGGTTCGCATGAAGTTGGGTGGAGCAACGACCCGAACGCGTCGTGGGTTTGATCGCGGTGCGTGGTCGTTGAAGGGCGGGCAGCAAGCATGGACGGCGCGCAGTCGACGCACCTCGCGACGAGGGAGATCGCAGAGGTAGGTGTTCCGCGTCTCGCGGATGCATCACCGCTTGGAACTGAGCCGCTCGTCGAGACGCCCCGCCGATCGCGTTCTCACGGGTCGCGTGTCGCAAAGGTCGCGGTCGTCGCGGCCGACGCCTTCATGATCGCGGCCGCGATGACGCTTGCAGCCTGGGTGCGTTGGGCGGCGACGGGCAACGAGGCGTTCGCGCCGCTCTTGCTCGCCGGCGTCTTGTCGATGCCCGTGTGGCTCGGCGTATTCGGGCGCTACAAGCTCTACACCGCGGCCGCGGTATCGAGCCGAACTGCGGAGTTCAGCCGCATCCTGCACGCGGTTGCGGCCGCGGCGGCGTGTACCGGACTCATCGCGCTGTTGATCGACGCACCGATCTCCCGCGCCTGGCTGGTGCTGACCTTCGTCTTCGCGGTGGTCACCGTCGAAATCGAGCGTTCGCTCGTGCGCTTCATTTTCCGGCGGGCCCGCACCCACGGTCAGCTGCGGCGTCGAGTGGTGCTCATCGGTACCAACGCCGAAGCGCTCGATGTCGTCCGCATGCTTCGGACGAACCAGGGCCTCGGTTACGACGTCGTCGGCCTGGTCGAGTGCGCGACAACGAACGGCGTTGTGTCACCGGTGCCCGTTCTCGGCGACTGGAGCGACACGCTCCAGATCGTGCAGTCGGCCGATGTGTCGGGTGTGATCATCGCGACCAGTGCCGTCGACATCGCGGTCGCGAATCGGCTCGCTCGCGAGCTGATGGAGCTGGGCTACCACGTAGAGCTCACGTCCGGTCTGGTCGACATCTCCGCCGACCGGCTCATCGCCCGCCCGCTCGGTCGCCGGCCGGTCATGTACGTCGAGCCTGTACGTCTCTCGGGCTGGCGGGCGGCCGCCAAGCGCGGCTTCGACATCGCGGTCTCGGCGGCGGCCCTGCTCGTGATCGCGCCCGTCATTGCCGTCGCCGCGATCGCGATCAAGCTCGATTCCCGCGGGCCCGTGTTCTTCATGCAGGTGCGGGTCGGCAAGGACGGCAAGCTCTTCCGCGTCCGCAAGCTGCGCACGATGGTCGCAGGCGCCGAGCAGATGCTCGATGTCTTGAAGGAATACAACGAGGCCGACGGCGCGCTGTTCAAGATGCAGGACGATCCCCGCATCACCCGGGTCGGCGCCTCCTTGCGCAAGTGGTCTATCGACGAGCTCCCGCAGCTGTGGAACGTGCTGCTCGGCGAGATGAGCATCGTCGGGCCGCGGCCGGCACTTCCGAGCGAGATGTCGTCGTGGTCGGACGGTCTCGAGAACCGGCTGCATGTGAAGCCCGGGATCACCGGCATGTGGCAGGTCAACGGCCGGAGCAGCTCGTCGTTCGACGACTACGTCCGTCACGATCTCTACTACGTCGACAACTGGTCACTGCTCACAGACATCGCGATCGTGATCAAGACGATCCCGGTGGTGCTGTTGCACAGGGGCGCTTACTGACCGGTCGCGGCACGCGGCCCGTGTCGCGGCCCTCCCAACCGGTGCGAAGACGGTCATGGGCAGCGCACTTCGTCGTGATACTCGGGGGATTCGCTCGACGGTCACGTCCCCGCAGGTGCACGCCCCCGCCCTGACGGTCGCCTGGCATCGGCGTCCGCGGATCAGACGTTCATGACGGAGTCGAGCGCCGGCGCTGCGGGGCGAAGCCGAGTGCGCTTCCCGCCAGCGACTCGACTTCGCCCCGCAGCTGCTGCCTCGGACCGAGACAGAACTCGTGCGTCACGCGCACCTGCTTCCCGTAGTGCGATGTGACACGCACAGGCTGCATGCGGGCCCTCGACGCGTCCTCGACTGCGTCTCGACTGGGCGAGCCGGTCAATTGCCGGCCGCGGAGACTTTCAGCTGGCTTTCCAGTGTTCGATTCGGTCGGCCAGTTCCAGTCGAGCGCCTATCGACCTTGGGTCGAGATGCCCGATTCATGGTGGTCGTGGAATCCCCCCACGATCGAAGGATCACCGTCATGGCCAGTCGTTGTATCGCCAGGCTGAAGACCATCGACCTCTTCAACGGTTGCAGCCGCGCCCAACTCGCAACCATCGACCGTTTGGGCGTGACCCTCGACCTCCCCGCCGGCATGACGCTGTGCGCCGAGGCGAATCCCGGCGCCGAGTTCTTCGTCTTGTTGTCGGGCATCGCCGAAGTCCGCACCGAGTCGGGCACGGCCGCCGAACTGCAGCCGGGCGCGTGGTTCGGCGAGACCGCGCTCATCGACCGCTCGCCCCGCCGGGCGACCGTGACATCGCGTACGCCGGTGACGGTCCTGGTCTTCGGTAAGCGCGAGTTCGGCGGGCTCCGCGTGGTCGACCCGGGCATCGACGAGCGCTTGGCGCGTACCTCGGCCCGCGTGATCGCGGGCGACTCGCCGACCGAGCTCGCCTGGTACCGGCCGCTCCCGAGCGGTCACTCGACGATGACGTTCAACCGCGCATGAACCCTGGAGGCGAAATGAACGAGTTCCGGTCCGGAGTCGAGCGCCGGCTCGACGCAATGGGACGGATTGTGATCCCCGCCGAGATCCGTGACGCCCTCGGGCTCGCCGGCGGGGATGCCGTCGACATCTCCATCCGCGACGGCGCGGTGGTGCTGGCCCCGATCGGTGAGCGTTGTCCGCACTGCGGTCACGTGCGCACCGACCCGGCCAATCGCGCGCCGCTGCGGTCGGTCCCGCTCGCGCCGCCGCCGATCAAGTCCATGCCGGGCGAAGCGCTGTCGTGAGGCGAGGCCGGGCATCGCGTGCCCGGCCTCCCGTGATCGACACGCTCGAACCCAACGCCCTGCGAGCGTTGCGGTGGCCACCGCGGCGTTTCGTTACCCTGTTGAGCCGCGCAGTGCGCACGGCGGCGTAGCCGAGTGGCTCAGGCAGAGGTCTGCAAAACCTTTTACGCGGGTTCGATTCCCGCCGCCGCCTCCATTCAAGGACTCAGACGGCGCCCGGCGCAGTGAAGAACACGCTCGCCCGGCGCAGGGCGCGGTACACGACGGCCGCGTCGCCGAGCCGATGCCGCAGCGTCCGTTCGAGGCCCCCGATCGGGTAGAGGTTCTGCGGCGCGCGTGCGTCCTTGTGGGGCGCGGACGCGAAGCGGGGTAGCGTGAGCGCGACGCGGTCGGCGAGCGCGATGACTCCGTCGGCGCGCAACGCCGCGCTGGCCTCGCACCGCACGATGCCGGCCCACGGTCCGCCCGGCGGTCCCGGAAGGCGCAGGTACCAGGAGAACTTCCGGAACCGCGCGTCGAGTGCGAAGACCGGGGTGCGCTCGCCGGCGGCGAGCAGGCCGACGATCCGGTCGAGCGCGGTCGGCAGATACCTCACGTCGTGCGTCTTCACGATGCCGACGGCATCGCGGAGCTCCTTCGTCGACTCGCGCAGCGGCCCGTCGAGCACGATCAATTCCGAGCCCGACCTTCGGGTGCGCTCCGCGACGCGGGCCTCCATCTCGGTCATCCGGGTGTTGACCGCGGTGTTGAGCGTCTCGGGACGCGCGTTCGTCGTCGGGCACGCCACGAACCGGCCGCACGAGGTCGCGATGTCGTCGAGCGCGCTCGAAGGCGCAAACACGCCGCGCCCGATCTCGACGGCATCGACGCGCGCCTCGCCGTCGCAACGTACGACCCCGGCTGCCCAGGACGCGAAGACACCGGGCACCGGCTCGATCCCGCCCTCGATCCACGCCCGGGCGTCGAGCCGGCGCACACCGTCGACGAAGAGGACAGTGTCGGCGGCCACGGAAGCATCGGGTCTCAGCGGTCGCCACTGTTCCTCGCTGCACTCGACGTCGACGGTCGGCACTGACGTGCTCTCGACGAGCTCGGACTGCACCGACGCGCCGTACCCGGGATCCCATGGATCGACCGCGAACCGCACCTCACGAATCCTCTCGCGTGACAGTCGACGAACGATCGACTTTGCGGACGCGGAACCGGACCGGCATGCGCTCGGCGAGTGCGGCAACGTGGGTGACGATGCCGACGACACGCTCGCCGCCCCCGAGCGATTCGATGGTGGCGGCGACGACGTCGAGTGTGTCGGGGTCGAGCGTGCCGAATCCTTCGTCGAGGAAGATCGACTCGAGCCGCGCGGCGCCGTCGACCGCGAGCTCGGCGACCTGGTCGGCCAGCGCGAGGGCCAACGCGAGGGAGGCCTGGAACGTCTCGCCACCCGAGAGGCTCCGTACCGGACGGGTCTCGTCCGCGTTGACTCGATCGACCACGAGGAGATCACCGTCGGGTGCGATCGCGAGCGCGTACTGGCCGTTCGACAGCCGGTCGAGCAGCACCGAGGCGCCGTCGACGAGTCCGCGCAACGCCTCGTCGACGAGCCACTGGGTGAAATGGCCGCGGTCGAGCAGGCGCCCGAGCTCGCTCGCGACCTGTTCCTCGGCGCGGGCGGCCGCAATGCGGCTTTCGAGCTCGGTCGCTCGCGTGAGCTGCTCGTCGATTGTCCGCAGCGCCTCGGCGGCATCGTGTTGCATGCCGGCGACCGTGAGCACGAGATCGGCGACGGACGCCACGGCACGCGTGTCGGCGTCGGACGCTCCCAGCTCCACGGCGCGCTTGGCGAGCTCGTCGCGCGCGGCGTGCCGTTCCGCCTGTGTGGCCCGGGCGACGTCTTCGAGCTGGGCCGCGCGCTTGTCGTGATCGGGCCGGTGGTCGTCGGCCCACGCGGCCAGCGCGTCCCAGACCGCCGCGAGTCCGCCCGTCCGGCCCGGACGCGGCGGGTCGAGGCCGGCTGCGACCAGCGCGTCGCGCTGCTGCTGCATCGCCGCCTCGGCGCGCGCGTACTCGCTGTCGTACTTCTTCCATGCGTCGTCGGCTCGCTTGGCCGCGTTGCGCGCGGCGTGCGCCTCTTGGCGCGCCTGTTCGGCACGGTCGTGGAGCTCGTGGACCGCTGCAAGCGTTGCCGCGAGCGCTTTGGCGTCGGGATGGGCAGCGACGCGCGCGGTCAGCGCATCGGCTGCGACCTGGAGTTCCTCGAGCCGGGCCGTCGTCTGCGCGAGCGCGGTGCGTACGGCCTGGGCCTGCTGCTCGATCCGCCCGAGCTCCTTTCCGGCGGCCGCGTGTTGCTTGCGGGCCGCGGTGAGCTCCGTCGCCCGCAGCTTCGTCGGGAGGCGCTCCACGGGGTGCTCGCAGACCGGGCACGGTTCGCCGACGCGCAGCGAAGCGCGCGCGTCGGCGTGCGCGTAGCGATGGCGAGCGTCCTCGAGGGCGGCTTGCGCTCGTTCCGCTGCCTCTCGCGCCTCGACGAGCAGCGCCTGGGTGTTCTCGTCATCGACCGCTTGCTCCGAACGAACTCTCGTCCCCTTTTCGATGCGCTCGACCAAGGTGGCGCGTTCGACGTGCGCTTCGGCCGCCGCGCGCAGCTCGTCGAGCGGCGGTTGTGCCTCACACGCCGCTTCGGCCGTCATGGCCCGAGCTTCGGCGGCGTCGACCTCGACCGTGGCCCGTTCGGCGTCGACGCGTGCCGCGTCGATCCGGTCCACGACGGCGCGGAGCTCCACGGGAACGCGCACGGCGGACAAGGCGTCGGCGGCGCGAGCGGCGGCCTGCGCGCCGGCGGCAGCCGCGGCGACCTCGTCGGCGAGCACCGCGTCGCGCGGCGCGGCCTCGTCGACGTCGGTGCGTAACACCGCCAGCGCTTCGACCGATGCCTGCGCCTTGGCGCGGTTCTCAGGTGTCGCGCCGTCGAGACCTTCTCGTTGGGCGCCGAGGGCGCTACCGACCGCCGCGGCTTCCCGCGCGCGGTCGCGAGCCTTCGCGGCCATACGGTCGTAACGGCCGAGGTCGAGCAGCGCGCTGAGTATCGCGACTCGATCGCCGGTACGCGCGTGGAGGAAGGAGGCGAACTGGCCCTGGGGGAGCACGACGCACTTCGTGAACTGATCGAAATCGAGTCCGACGAGTCGCTGGATCGTGGCGTCGAACTCGTCCTTCCGCCCGGCGAGGACCTCGGTCGTGCCGTCGGCGCGCACCTGTTCGAGCCGCATCTCGCGTGTGGTCGCCCCGTCGCCCGACGCCTTGCGGCGAACGACGCGAGTAGCGACGTAGACGGTGCCGTCGAGCTCGAAGGTGAACGACACCTTCGTCTCCATGCATCCCAGCGTCATCACCGGTGCGAGGTCGCCGCCGCCGTGGCGCGGTACCCGGCCGTAGAGCGCGAACACGATCGCGTCGATCAACGACGACTTGCCGTGGCCGGTCGCCCCGACGATCGCGAACAGGTCGGCACCCGCGAAATCGACGGTGACGCGCTCACGGAAAGCAGCGAAGCCTTCGAGTTGGAGGCCGACCGGGCGCATCAGACGGTCTCCGCGTCGAGCAACTCGTCGAACAGAGCGGCGAGCCGAACGTCGGCGGCATGTCCGATGCCGTCGAGGTACTGGTGGAACAGCTCCCGCGGCACGGAGCTGCGCGTGGCGGGCGCCGACGGGGAATGCGCGCCTGGTTCCGGTTTCGCGTCGGGCGCGATCCTCACGTCGACGGCAGACGGCAACAGCGCGCGTACGTCGTCGGCGAGACCGGCCCGCGGCTGCTCGCGTACGAACACGCGCAGGTAGGCGTCGCCGGCGCCGGCGCCGGCGACGGCCGCGGCCGCTTCGAGCTCGCTCAGCGTGCCGCGCACCGTACGCAACACCGCCCCGCGGGTGAGCGGCACGGGCATGACCTTGGCGGCGCCGCGGTCGGGGATGTCGACGACGAGGATCTGCTTGGTGTCGTGCTCCTCACCGAAGTCGACCTGGATCGGCGAGCCCGAATACCAGATCGGCGCCGCGCCCTGCATCCGTTGCGCTCGGTGCAGGTGTCCGAGCGCGACGTAGTTCGCCGACGCGGGAAAGGCAGCAGTGGGAATCGCGTACGAATCGATCAGCTGCGCGTCGCGTTCGCCGCCGCCGAGGGTGCCGCCCTGCACCATGCAGTGCGCGGCGACGATGTTCACCGTGTCGGTCGCGAAGCTCTCGGTGATCCACGCGAGGACCCGCGCGACGCGAGCCGCGTAGAACTGCACCGTGGCCGCCGCGGTCGCACCCATGAGCTGCTCGGTCTTCACCGCCCAGCGTTGCGACATCCACGGGAGCATCGCGACTCGCGCGCCCGCAACGTCGACGACCGCCCGGTCGGGTGTGGTCGGAAGGCCCAGCACGGTGACGCCGACGCGGTCGAACAGCGGCGCGACCGCGTCGAGCTGCGATTGCTGGTCGTGGTTCCCGCCGACAACCACGACGTGCGCCCCCGTCTCGCGCAACGCGAGCAGGGCGTCGTACACGACCGCGGTCGCTTCCGGTGACGGTGCCGCCGTCTCGTAGAGGTCGCCGACGACGAGAACGAGGTCGGCGCGTCGTTCGTCGGCGACCTCCGCGATCTCGGCGAGGACGGCCTTGTGCTCCTCGAGACGCGACGCGCCCCGCAGCAGCTTGCCGACATGCCAGTCGGAGGTGTGGACCACCCGCACGGCTCAGCCCCGCGGCCCGTGCGGCACGCCCTCGAGGAGGTCGTCGGGGATACGCAGCTCGCCCGCCTCAGCCGGGTTGTCGCCGCGCTCGTCGGGCCGGGTCGCCCAGGCCGGGAACGGGAATTCGACGACGAGCGGCACGGGTAGCTGCGGCTGGTGGACGAACATCGTGCCCGGCTTCGCGATCGTGGCGCGCTGTTGGTGCATCGTCGGAAGGAAGCCGTATTCGGGACGGGTCGCCTCGGCCGAATCGAGCCGTCCGGCGACCCGGATCGACGAGTTCGAGATGATCCGGCGCTCGACCTCGCTGGCCGTCTGCTGCGCGCCGATGAGGATGATCCCGAGCGACCGTCCGCGCTCGGCGACGTCGAGGAGGATCTCCTTGATGGGCGAGTCGCCGTCGCGCGGCGCGTACTTGTTCAACTCGTCGAGCACGACGAACAGCAATGGCTTGTGCCGGCCCGCGCGTTCCTTGTCGTCGAACGCGCGCCGCAGCGTGACGCCGACCACGAACCGCTTCGAGCGGTCGTCGAGGTTGTGGAGGTCGACCACGGTGATCTGCGCCGCGGTGTCGATGCGGTGGCGCGCGAGTGCGTCGCGCGCGACGTCGGCCCGCACGAGCCGGGCCAGTGACCGTTGCGAGGAGAGCAGGCGCCGCACGAACGCGTTGATCGTGCCCGTACCGGTGACCGGGCCCGCCCACGGTCCCCGTATCACCGGATCGTCATCGGTGACGCGCGACACGACGAAATCGACGAGATCACGGTAGGTGCGCAGAGTCTCGCCTTCGATCCGCCAGCCGCCGTCGCCGGCCGGCTGACCGAACCGCTTCAACGCCGCGGCGACGTTGTGCACGACCATCGTGTACTGCTGGCGCTCATCCTCGGCGTCGGCGAACACGAAGGGCAGGAGTTCCTCGGTCGCGAACTCCTCGATCGTCCAGAAGAAGGGGTACACGCCGAGCTGGCGGTTCTGCACGTCGGGGGTCGCGTTCGGATCGTCGCGACGGGGCGGCGCGTACACGGCGACGTCTGCGAACGCGCCGGGCTTCATCCCGAGGGCTCGGTACTTCTGCGACTGGTCCGGCGAGAGTCGCACGTTCTCGTGGTCGAGGAAGAGCAGGTCTTCACCCTTCACATTGAAGATGAGCGCCTTCGAGTTCGTCGCGTCGGTGCCCAGGACGCCGGAGTGGAACAGGCCGTACAACAGGAAGGTCGCGTAGGTGGTCTTGGTGGCCACACCCGAGATGCCCGAGATGTTGACGTGCGCGCCGCGGGTGCCGTCGACGAAGTCGAGGTTCACGTACATCGGCTCGCCGTCGCGGCCGAGTCCGATGGGCAGGCGCGCCGCCATCTGGTCGAAGCACAGCGCGACATCGCGCTCCGTGCCGACGGCGCGCCGGACTTCGGCACCGGGCCGGGGCGGCACGAAGACCTCGGGATCGAACCGGGTCGTCAGCACCTGCGCGGCCTCGACCGTTTGCGCCGGCAGCACGCCGTCGGCGACGAGGAAGACGTCGGAGTCGAAGCGGGCGCCTTCCTGGCGCGCTCGCACCTGGGTCACGACCCCCGAGAGCCGCGTGGGAACGTCGCGGCCGGGCACCACTCGTTCGCAGACCACCACGTCGTCGAGTTGCAGATACTGCTCGGGCGCGACCGCGACCCAGAAGGTGAGGGGCGTGGCATCGTCGGTGCCGAGGACACGGCCCACGAAGTCGGCGTCGTTCCCCCGGCCCGGCGGCGTCTGCATCATCGGTCGACGGTAGTGCTGCGGTGTGACACGTACGCGGAGGCCGGAGAGGCGCACCGCGGCCGCGATGCGGGGGTTGGACAGCGTCGTCGACTTCCTCTAGGATTTAGAACACGTTCTAAAAACGCTCCAGTCGTCGCGACCGCGGAGGACCTCGACATCATGGAATTCGGCCTGTTCCAAGGCGGCTTCGTTCACAAGGACATGGCGGCGGCGAACCCGAACGCCGAGCACGACCGATTGATGAGCGAGATCGGCCTCTGCGAGGTCGGCGACGAGCACAACTGGAAGTACGCGTGGTTCACCGAGCACCACTTCCTGAAGGAGTACTCGCACATCTCCGCGAGCGAGACCTTGATGGCGTGGGTGCTGGCCCGAACGCAGAACATCCACGTTGCCTCGGGGATCATCAACGTGACGCCGCCGGTGAACCACCCGGCGCGCGTCGCCGAGCGCGTCGCGATGATGGACCTCGTCTCCGGGGGCCGCTTCGAATTCGGCACCGGGCGCGGCAGCTCGACGACGGAGATGGGCGGCTTCGGCATCACCGATCCCGAGATCACGCGCGACATGTACGACGAGGCGATCCGCGAGATCGTGCGGATGTGGCGAGACGAGCCGTACAGCTACGACGGCAAGTTCTTCTCGATGCCGGAGCGCAACGTCCTGCCGAAGCCATACGTGAAGCCGCATCCGCCGCTGTGGGTCGCGGCCGGCAACCCCGAGACGTTCGAGAAGGCGGCCAAGATGGGCCTCGGCGTCATCTGCTTCACCGGTGGAACGCCCGAGAAGATGGCGCCGCTCGTCGAGACCTACAAGAAGTACATCGTGAACGCGGATCCGGTCGGCGAGTACGTGAACGACAACATCGCGATCACGACGAGCTTCATGTGCCTCGAGGACCGCGACGAAGCGCGCAACTTCATGGCGCACTCGGGCAACGGCCGCCAGCAGACGCTCGTGTTCCACTACCTCGACACGTTCCCGAAGCCGCCGTTTGTGCCCGAGTGGCCGACGGAGATCCCCGATCCGTCACCCGAGACGATCGAGAAGGGCTTCCAGTCGGGCGCGGCGATCGTCGGCGACCCCGACGACTGCGCGCAGGGCATCCAGAAGTGGGTCGACATCGGCGTCGACCAACTGATCATGGGCCCGTCCGGCAGCGTCTACCCGCACGAGCTGCTGGCGCGCACGGTCACGCTGTTCGGTGACGAGGTGATCCCGCGGTTCGACAAGGACCCCGAGCACTCCACGTCGCGTTACCGGGCGGCCGCGGCCGGCTGATGGCGTTCGCCACGGACGGCGACGACCGCGCCGGACGCGCGCAGCCGATGCAGCATCCCGACCTCGCGCGGGTCGCGAGCGAGATGCGCGCCGAATGGCGCGCGGAGCAGGAGGCGGCCACTGCGGACGCCGTCGCGCAGTGGCGCCACGCGCGGACACTCGCCGACTGGCTGCGCGACCGCATGCACGCCGGCGACCTCGTCGGTGTGTGCGTCCTCGGGCAGCGCTTCACGGGACGGGTGGAGGAGGTCGGTGCCGATCTCGTCGCGCTCCGCGGCTCGCGCGGTCGCGTCGAAGTTCACGTCGCCGACACCGTCCCCGTCGCGTTCGAGTTCGTTGAGCACGCGACTTCGGGCGGGACGCGAGGAGGCGAGCGGCGCGGCTTCAGAGACGCGTTGGTGGCGCGTGACGGACAGGAAGACCTGGCGATCGCGGCTCTTCAGCTTCCGGCGGGAATCCGCGGAACGTTGCTCGTCGGCCGCGACTTCGTGACCGTGGTGGCGGCGTCGGGCGCCGAAACCGTCGTCCCGATCGCGCAGGTCGCGTGGGTGGCGCCGGCCGGACGCGACGGGTCGCCTGCGGGTTTGTAGTCTCGGCGCGTGACCGACGGCGACGGCGCGCTCGACGCCTTTCGGCGCATCTACGAGTCCGACCACTGGAAGGGCGGATCGGGCGAGGGTTCGCACGTCGACGCGACGGCGGCCTATCGCTTGGTCCTGCAGACGGTGCTCGGCGCGAGCGATGTCTCGACGGTCGTCGACGCCGGCTGCGGTGACTGGCAGTTCTCGCGCCTCGTCGACTGGACCGGGATCCGTTACACCGGCGTCGACATCGTCCCGCAGGTCGTCGCCGCGAACAACGAGGCGTTCGGCCGCGCCGGCGTCGAGTTCGTCACGGCCGACATTCGCCTCGCGCCGCTCCCGCCCGGGGATCTGCTCGTGTGCAAGGACGTGTTGCAGCACTGGGACCTGGCGTCTGTCCACGCGTTCCTCGCGCGCAACCTTCGGCGCTACCGCTACGCGCTCGTCACGAACGACGTCGCGAGCGTCCACATCGACGACGCGATGCTGAACGCGGAGATCCCGATCGGCGCGTGGCGCCCGCTCGACCTGGAGCGCGCACCGTTCTCGCGACGCGCCCGCTGGCGCCACGACTACGACATCCGCGGCGAGTGGACGAAACGGAGTCTGTTGTTCGTGCGGCGTCGCGACCTCCCGGTTGCCGCTTTTCGAAGGGCCTCCGCGCTCAGGCAGGCGCGTCGAACAGGAAGCGCAGCGACCGGGACAAGTTGAGGAACGGGACCGTGATGTGGAACTCGCCGGCGAACACTGCGGCGTCCATCTGCAGGCTGCGGTAGTTGCGGCTGCGCAGCGACGAGACCATGCGTCGCATGTCGGCGACCATGTCGATGTAGCGCAGCCCGGCGATGCGGGCCTCGTCGGCGGGGAGACGGCTCGCTTCGTGCTGACGGCCCTCGTGGGTCTCGTGCTCGCCGATCGAGAAGAAGACCTTGGCCGGCAGGTCGTCGTGCGTGGCCGCGTACTCGGCCTCGAGGTCGAACATCGTGTCGGGATGCCACCACAACGAGGGGCTTCCGATGCCGTAGCGCGAGAACGTATCGGGCTGCGTCAACAAGACGTATGTCGCGAACAGCCCACCGAACGAGTGGCCGAAGTACATCGCTCCGTCTGGCGCGACGGGGTAGTTCGCCCGGACCCAAGGTTGCAGTTCGTCGCGGATGAACGCGAGTTGGTTTGCGGCGCCGCCCATGGCGCCGAGCGCGGGGAAGATGCGCGCGAAGTCGGTATCGACTGTCGGCGTGAAGTCGCGGGTTCGTTGCGTGTCGGTCTGGTCGATGCCGCCGACGCGGTAGCCGATGCCGATCACGAGCAAGGGCGGGAGGTGCGCGGAGAGTTGCATGAGCCGAATCGCGTCCACGGCACCGCCGAAGAAACCGTTGGCGTCGCCGAGGTAGACGACGGCCGGCGGGTCGTCGCCGCGGCCGGGACAGTGGCCGACGAAGATCTTGAACTCGTTGCCGACGGCCTCGGAGTGCAGGTAGTGCACTTCGGTTGTCGCCAGAGGCGATGCGTCGTTGTCGGGCACGGGATCGGCTCAGCCCGCGGTGAGCTTCTCGCTGATCTCCCAGAGTCGCGCCGCGGTCGCGTCGTCGAGGGCCGCCTTCGCGGGCTGTTGGGCCCGACACTTCACGAAGTACTGGCCGCTGACGTCGGCGACGTCGGGTGAGGTTGCCAGGTAGATCGACGTCAGCGCGCCCTTCGGCGGTGAGATCGCGAACAGCACCGCGATGGGCATCCCGATGGTGCCGAGCATGCCCATGTCGCCGTCGCGCCCGAAGTTGCTCGAGACGAATCCGGGATGCAGCGCGTTCGCCGTGATGACGTCGGGATCGTTGCGGCGAGCGAACTCGCGCGTGAACAGCACGTTCATCAGCTTCGTGTCGCAGTAGACGCCGAAGCCGCGGTACCGGCGACTCGCCCACTCGAGATCGTCGAAGTCGAGGCCGCCGCGCGCCATCTTGTGAGCGTGCGAGGAGACGTTGATCACGCGCGCGGGTGCGCTGCGCACGAGCGTGTCGTGCAGCAACCCGGTGAGGAGGAAATGGCCGAGGTGGTTCGTCTGGAACTGCGTCTCGTGTCCGTCGACCGTCTCGACGCGCTTGCGCAGGACGAGCCCGGCGTTGTTCACGAGAACGTCGAGCCGGTCGTACTTGGCCGTGAACGTCTCCGCGAACGTCCGCACCGAGGCGAACGACGCGAGATCGATCGGCATCGTCTCGACCCGACCCTGCGCGTCGGCGGACTGCTCGATCTCGGCGACCGCGGCCGCCGCCTTGGTCGGATTGCGGGCGGCGACGACGACGTTCGCGCCGGTACGTGCGATGCCGATCGCGGCTTCCTTGCCGATCCCGCTGTTGCCACCGGTGATGACGACGACCTTTCCTGCCAGGTTCGCGTCAGTCACGGGTCTTCTCCGCGGCACTGGGGGAGCGGTCCTCGCCCGGCTGTTCGCGCACCCAGGCGATCAATTCGTCGCGCAGGAAGCGAATCTCGCGACCGCCGGGAAATCGGTGGGCCGGGATGCGGTCTTCGCGCACCATCCGCCGCAGGTACTCCACGTGAACGTGCAGCATCTCGGCGGCGAGCGCCGTGGTGAGGATCTCGGGGTAGCGGCTCGGGGAAGCGTCGCCCTCGGAAAGGGACATCACCACCACGTTAACCGTCATCTGGGACGACTACGAGTGATCTGCGACATTCAGCGCTGACCCGGTCCACCGGGTGCCGCCGAGACGCCGGAATTTCCCGTTCGCGCGTCAACCTTCTCCGCCCGCCGGACGTGTGGTGAGCATGGCCGGGCTGGGCGAGGCTCTCGCCGTGACGGAGGCGGTCGACACGACGGGTACGACCGCGGAGCTCCGCTTGGATCGTTCCTTCGAGGACGAGTTCGCGCTCTTGTACCGCGCCGCGTACCGGGTCGCGTATCGCATCTCCGGCTCCCGTGAGGACGGGGCCGACTGTGCCCAGGAAGCGTGCGCCCGGGCGTACACCGACTGGAAGCGTCTCGTCCGCCGCGGTGACGTCATCCCCTGGGTGGCCCGGGTCAGCGGCAACCTCGCGATCGACAGGTGGCGCAAGCTGCAGCGGGCGCGCCGGATCCCGGCCGCCGGAGACGTGGCCGCGCCCGACTCCGATCGTCTCGATGTCGCCGTCGCGCTCGACGCGCTCCCGCGTCGCCAACGCGAAGTGATCCTGCTGCGTTACATCGCCGACATGAGCGAAGTCGCGGTTGCCGACGCGCTGGGCTGTTCGCTCGGGACCGTCAAGACGCATGCCTCGCGCGCGCTGGTCGCGCTCCGCCGCGCGCTCCGAGCCGACGAGGGGGTGAGCACGTGACGATGCTGCCGCCCGACGATCCGCGCTTCCGGTTCGAGGACGATCCGCACCCGCCCGAACCCGACACGGCGGTGTTGCAGCGCGTCGTCGCGCGCGGCCGTCAGCGTTCGTTCCGCCGGCGCGCGCTCTTCGGCGGCACCGCGGTCGCGATTGCGGCGGTGCTGCTCGGGAGCGGCGTCGCGACCGCGCAGCACCACCGCGCGGGGCCGAACGTGTCGATCCAGCATCCGGGCGACGTGAGCGCGGGCGACACGTCGACGTCTTCGACATCATCGGTGCCCTTGTCGTCGCGGTCCACGACGGCCGGTCGCGCGACGCAACCGCTTACCTCGACACCGACGACGGCTTGCTTCTTGTGCCCGGGCAGTTTGCTCGTCCCGAACGGAACGCAGGCCGCGACGCCGAGCGACTTCACCGGGACAGTGACGGTCTCGCCGACGCAGGTGGCGGCCGGCGACGAGGTGGGCGTGGAACTCGACGTCAACAACGCGACGGATCATCCCGTCGACGTCGAGGGGATGCTCGGCGGGCCCGCGGTCGCAGTCGTGTGCACGAACGACCTCACCCCGGACGGGCACACGAATATCGCGCTCACGAACGACAATCCCGACGCGAACATCTTCTGGATCGTCGCACCGGTGACCAACCCCGGCGAGTCCTCGGGCATCGGCCCCATGGAGGTCCAGACCACGGCCGCCGAAGTCGGTGTTGTCACATGTGAGGCCGTCCTCGTCGGGCAGCGACACGACGGCGATGCCGTCACGAGCTACATCATCTCCCGCATCGACAACATCGCGGCCGCGACGTACACGGTGTTGCCGGCACCCGACGAGTCGTCGTCGACGACGACCATGACCGACACCTCGACGACCGTCCCCGACACAACCGTCCCGTCGCAGTAGTTCCGCCCCGCGCCCCGCGCCCCGCGCCCCGCGCCCCGCGCCCGGTGCCCGGTGCCCGGTGCCCGGTGTTTGTCCGCGTTCGCGGTGAATCCGGGGCTTCAACGGATTGAGCGGACGCGGGATCGAACCGGGCGCGGGTCGTCCTCGCGGCTCTGGTTCCATGCCTCCGGGCACGCAAGCGGGTTTCGCGGGGTGGAAACAGGGTGGGGATCGCAAAGGATTCGGTTGTCGGTCGGACGCGGCGCGGGCTCGCGTCAAGGGTGTCGACGGGGCACGTGGTCATGGTTCTGGCGGGCGCTCTCGGCGTCCTGCTGACGTTGACCGTCCTGCGGAGCGCGGACGACAGCCGGGCGGTGCTCGTCGCCGCGCACGACCTCGCTCCCGGAACGGTGGTAGACGACGGCAGCCTTCGTGTCGCGCACGTCCATGCCGACGACGCTGTCCTCTCGACGCTCTTCCGCGCCGATGAAGTGCGCGCGTTGCGCGGCCACGTCGTGACCGCCGTGGTGCACAACGGGGAGCTCGTGACCCACACCGCGATCGCGCCGCGAGACGGGAAGGCTTCGGCCCGGACGATGAGCTTTCCCATTGCGCGATCGCGCGCCGTCGCCGGGAAGCTCGCGACCGGTGACCGCGTCGACGTCCTCGACGTCGACCATGATTCGGGTCGCGCGGACTACGTCCTGACGGACGCCGAGGTCGTGTCGTCGGAGAGCCGGAGCTCGGGCGCGTTGTCGGGCGCCTCGGACGACATCACGGTGACGCTTGTCGTCGACCCCGTGACCGCACCCGCGCTCGCGGCTGCCGTCGACGGGGGAACCGTGATGCTCGTGCGCGCGACGGGCGCGTCGCCGATGCCGGCCGCGGCCGCGTCCGTACCCGGGAGCACTCCGTGAGCGAACCGGAAGTGGCGATCGCGTTCACCGCGGATCCGTGGGTCGAGATCTTGCATCGTCACCTCACCGACCACGGCGGTGCGCGGGTGCGGTCGCTCGTCGTCGAACCGCAGGGTGCGCTCGAAGAGTCCTACGACGTCCTGCTTGCCGGACACCGATGGTCGGCCCTGACGCGTGCGGTCGTCGACGACGTTCGCGCTCGCGGCCGGGCGGTGATCGGCGTGTTCGACGCGGACGAACCGGCGAGCCGGCGTCACCTGCACTCGTTGGGCGTCGACGCGTTCATCGAATCCGATGCCGGCCCCGACGCGTTCGTCCGGGCCATCACCGCGGTCGCGGGTCGTCGGTCCGAGCAGACTCCCGCGCACCTGTCGGAAGCCGGGCCGCGCGGCGGCCGGTTGATCGTCGTCGGCGGCCCGCCGGGTACGGGACGGACCGAGATCGCGCTCGAGCTTGCCGTCGCGTTGGGTCGGGGGACCGCTTCGGTACTCCTCGACGCGGACGACGTCGGGCCGTCGGTCGCACCGAGGCTGCAGTTGCCGCTCGAGCCGAACCTCAGGACCGCGATCGACGCGGTGGAGCACGCGCGCGGTGACCTCGCCCAGTGTCTGGTGGCGGACCGGTCGGGCGTCGTACGGGCGGTGTCCGGGCTGCCGAATGCGTCGTCGTGGTCGCACGTGCGGCCGGGCGAAGTGGTGCGCGTTGCCGAGCGTCTGATACGCGACGACGGCGTCGTCGTGGCCGACATCGGGGGCGCGATCGAGGACGTGCAGGCTACGGCCGGTCGGGGGCGGTATGCGGTGGCGCGGGCGCTGCTCGCCGATGCCGACGTCGTCGTGTGCGTTTGCGACGGTTCGCCGACGGGTGTCGGGCGGCTGCTCACTTGGGTCGTCGATGCTCGGAGCATCGCGCCGTCGGCACCGTTCTTCGTCGTCGTCAACCGAGCGCCGGGCGCGCGGTTCCGCCGCGGTGAGCTGTTCGAGGAGCTCACGACGACGGTTCTGTTGTGCGACGTCGTCTTCGTTCCGGCCGATGCCCGCGTCGCCGAGGCGGCATGGAACGGGACGACGGTCGGTCGCAGCGCATTCACACGCGTCGTGGCGACGCTCGCGGAAAAGGTGCTCAGTGCGTCGCGCGGCGGCTCGACGGGATCGATCGAGATCGCGTCGTGACGGTGCGAACCGACGCGTACGACGTCATTCGGCGCGAAGTCCTCACAGGCATCGAGCGGCGCCGGCTCCAGCCCGAAGCGCAGGTCGGCGATGTCCGCGGCGAGATCGAGCGAGCGGTCGACGATTACCAACGGCGTGCGCGCCTCGGCGACGAGGTGCCGCTCGGCGACCCGGACGAGATGGCCCGCCGGGTGCTGCGCTCGATCGTCGATCTGGGGCCGCTCAGTGAGTTGCTCGCCCGCCGGGACGTCGAAGAGGTGTTCGTCGAGGGCGCACGGGTCACGTACCTCGACGCCGAGGGGCGACTTCGCGGGTTGGCGGAACCGACGACCGAGGACGAGAACCGCCAGATCCTCGATCGCCTGCTCGCCGCGACAGAGCGGCAGTTGAACGCGAAGCACCCGCTGGTGCAGGCGCGTGTGCTCGACGGCAGCGCCCGGTTGACGGCTGCGATCGAACCCGTCGCCGATCGGTTGTCGGCAACGGTGCGCCGCTACACGGTGCGCGACGTTTCGCTCGACGCGCTCGTGGCCCGAGACGCGCTCACGCGGCAGGCCGCGGACTTCCTCTGGGCGATGATGCAGCTACGCAGCCGCGTCGCGATCTCCGGTGAACCCGGTGCGGGCAAGACGACGCTCGCATCGGCGCTCCTCTCGGCGGTGCCACCGTCGCACTGCGTTCGCAGTTGCGAGGAAATCCGCGAGCTCGCGGTTCCTCTGCTCCACGGCGGTTACTACGAGGTCCGACCCGCGGGTCTCGACGGCACCGGCGAGATCAGCCTTCGCGACTTGGTGAAATTCGTCTTGGCGATGAGGCCTGACAGGATCGTCGTCGGCGAGGTGCGCGGCGCCGAGGCGTTCGAGCTCACGCGCGCGATCAACGCGGGATGCGGATTCCTCTGCACCGTCCACGCCAACAGCGCGCGGGACGCGGTGAACGCGCTCGTGAACGCGGCGCTGATGGCGGGCGAGAACGTGACCGAGCCCATCGTCCGCCGGATCTTCGTCGAGGCCCTCGACGTCGTGATCCACGTCGATCGCGACGACGCGGGCCGGACCGACGGCCACGTGCGGCGGCAGGTGACCGAGATCGCCGCGGTCGTGCCGAGTCTCACCGCAGGCGAGACCTACGAGCCGTTGTTCGTTCGCGACGGCCTCGGGCGCCCGCTCGAGTGGACGGGCGTGACGCCGCCCGCGCTCGCGGATCGCCTCGAGCGCGTGCTCGGCGGTGACGGCTGCATACGCCACCTGTTGGAACACGGTCGGGGATCGCGGTGACGACGCTTGCCGCGTGTGCGGTCGGCGTGTTCTGCGCGCTTCTCGCGGCGGCCTTCATGGGAACGATGCCCGTGCTCACACCTCCGCGTCGGGCTTTCGCGCCGAGGCGCGCCGATCATCGGCTGTGGCTGCAGCAAGCGGGCGCCGGACTCACGCCGCTGCGCTTCTGGAGCGGGAGCGCGGCCGCCGGCTGCTTCGCGCTCCTCGCGCTCGTCGCATTGACCGGCTCCGTGCTGGTCGCGGCGGTTCCGGCGGTCGCGGTCGCGCTCTTGCCGCGCGCGTTCTACGCGCGCCGGCGGCGCTTGCGGATGCGTGAAGTGCAGGCGGCGTGGCCCGACGGGCTGCGCGACATCGGGGCGTCGATCGCCGCCGGGCGCTCGCTCACGCAGGCGGTGAACGCCCTTGCGATCGGTGGGCCGCCGGCGCTGCGGCAGGCGTTCGTACGGTTCCCCGAGCTGGCCCGCGTGCTCGGTACCGGACCGGCGCTCGAGGTGATCAAGGAAGAGCTCGCGGATTCGACGAGCGACCGGGTGATCGAGATCCTCCTGCTCGCGCACGAACGCGGCGGACCCATCGTGCGCGACGTCCTGGACGATCTCGTCGACGCGACCACTCGGGACCTCAAGCTCATGGACGCGCTCGAGACCGAGGGACTGGAGATGCGGATCAACGCGCGCGCAGTCGTCGTGTTGCCGTGGCTCGTGCTTGTGGCGTTGACGGCGCGGCCCGGGCCGTTCCGCGACTTCTACCGGTCGGGCGGAGGCTTCATGACCTTGCTCGTTGCCGCGGCGCTGACGGTCGTCGGCATGTTCGTCCTCGGGCGGCTCGCGCGCGACGAGGAGGAAGCGCGCGTGTTCGGCGCGGCGAACGGGGCATCGTCATGAGCGTCGTCGCGATCTGTGCGGCGGTCGGTGTCGGCGCCGGCGCGGCCGGCGTTGCGGGCGTGATCCGTCCGCCGTCGCGGCGCCTGGCCGGTCGCGTTCGTCCGTACACGCTGGCTGCTCGCTCGGCGCTGGGTCATCTTCCGGACCCGGTTGTCACCGATACCGGAGGCAACGCCGGGACGACCACACTTGCCCGGCTGTTCCTGCCGCCGATGCGCGCTGGAGCGGCACGCATCAGCCGGATGATCGAGGCGCGCGGTGACGACCATCTCGACCGCATGCTCCGCCAGGCCGGCGTGGAAGGTGTGACGCCCGAGCGCTACCGGGTGCAACAGGTGACCCGGGCGGCGCTGATCGGTGGCGGCTCGGCGCTCGCGGTCGCGCTCACGCTGCGGATGCCACTGATGGTGCTCGCGGCGGCGGTCGCGGGATTCGTGCTCGGCGCGAGTCGGGCGCGGGCGCGGCTCGAACGCCTGATCGCGGACCGGGCGGCGCGGATCCGGCTCGAGCTCTACACGGTGAACCATCTGCTGGCGATGCAGGTGCGAACCGGCTCGGGCGCGATGCAATCCGTGCAACGCGTGGTCGCGCGCGGCAGCGGCGCGGTCGTCGACGAGCTCGCGGAAGTGCTGACGTGGACGCGAGCCGGCATGGGCGAAGCCGAGGCGTTCCGCCGCGCGGCCGAACTGACCCCGTCGCCCAGCGCCGCCCGGACGTATCAACTGCTCGCCGCGGGCGTCGAGCGGGGCGTCGACCTCGGTGCCGGACTGCTTTCGCTGAGTAGCGACATCCGCGACGCGCGCCGGGAGCAGATGCACAAGGACGCGGTCAAGCGGCGCGCGGCCATGCTGCTCCCGACCATCGCGATCCTCGCTCCCATCATGCTGCTGTTCATCGCGGCGCCGCTTCCCTCGATCGTCCTCGGACACCAGTGAAACAAAGGAGAACAAACAACATGCGCAAGCATGACGAATCGGGAATGACGACCGCCGAGCTGCTCGGGAACGCGGCACTCGGCGTGCTCGCGCTCGTGGTCATCTGGGGACTGCTGCAAGCGCTCGGCGTCGACGTCGTCAAGTCGTTGCACGACGCGCTCATCGCCCATTGACAGGCACGCGCCGCCAGGACGGATTCACGACGATCCAGTACGTCGTCGCGACCGGCTTCTCGCTGCTGTTGTTCGTCATGATCGCGAACCTGCTCGTCGACCTCTACGAACGCGGGGCGGTACGTGATGCGCTCGACGAAGGCGTACGCGCGGCGACGCCGGTCGCCGCCACGCTTCACGACTGCGAGACTCGCGCCCGGGAAGTGCTCGCGTCCGTCGCCGGCGGTTCGTCGCTGCGCGTGGCCGAGCTCTCGTGTGCGCAGGACGGCGATCGGGTCGTGGCCTCGGCCCGGGTGTCGTTGCATTCGTGGTTCCCGGCGTTGCTCCCGGACTGGCGTCTCGACGTGCACGCGGCGGCCCACCGTGAACACTGATATGCGGTGTCCGCGGCGCCGGCGGGTCGAGGCCGGCTTCGTCGCGATCGAGTGGGTCGCGGCCGTGGCGCTCTTGCTCCTTCCGGTCGTGATCCTCGTCGCGACGATGCCGGCGTGGGCGGAACGCAAGCACGCGGCCACCGTCGCGGCGCGTGAGGCCGCCAACGAGCTTGCGGCCGCGTGGCCGCACGGCGATCCCGCGATCGCCCGGCTCGTGGCCGCCGACGTCGCCGCGGATCACGGTGTCGACGCGGCCGACGTGATCGTGCGCGTGCCTTCGGTGGGGGAGGCGCGCGGCGATGACGTCGAGGTGGAGGTCGACATCCGGATGCCGGCGATCGGTGTCGGCCGTATGGGGCTCGGATCCTGGCGGTACACGGCGCGCGCCGTGCGCCGGATCGACGATTACCGCAGCCGTTGACGGGCATGCGAGCGACGGGCGAGCGCGGGACCGTGACGCTGTGGGTGCTCGGGCTCTGCATCTCGCTGATGTTCCTGGGCGGCCTCGGCGTCGACCTGTGGCGGGCGGTCGCCGAGCGGCGCGAGCTCTCGGCGCTGGCCGACAGCGCCGCGGCCGCCGGAGCCAACGGCGTCGACGTCGACGCTCTGCGAGCGGGCGCGCTGCGTCTGGATCCGGACCGCGCCCGGGCGATCGCGCGGTCGACCCTCGACCGAGACGCGGGCGCGACGGCGCTCGACGCCGCGGACGTCGGCGTCGACGGCAACCGCGTCACGGTGGTGTTGCGCGACCACGTGAACTTCTCGCTGCTCGGGATTTTCATGGGCGGCCGGCACTTCGACATCGAGGTACGCGCGACCGCCGCGCCCGAGGAGCGGCCGTAGCGATCCGCCGCCGCCGGTCCGACATGCCGTGCGTCTGGGTCGAGGTGGGGCCGATATGTACGCCGTGGCGATACGGCCGGGCGCCCGAACAAAGGGCGAATCGCACGAGCGGGGCTGACGCGGGTGTCAGGTACCCTCTGCCGACCGAACCACACGTTGGGGGAACACGAAATGCCTGACGCAGTCATCGTCGCCGCGGCCCGTACCGCCATCGGGACCGCCCGGAAAGGGACGTTGCTCGACGTCACCGCGTTCGACCTGGCCAAGTACGCGGTCGCCGAGACGCTGAAACGCTCCGGTCTGCCCGCGAGCGAGGTCGACGACCTCGCGCTCGGTGAGTCGCTGCAGGGCGGGGGCGACATCGCCCGCTACGCCGCGGTCGAGCTCGGCCTCACCGAGATCCCCGGCGTGGCGATGAACCGGCACTGCGCGTCGGGCATGGCCTCGGTGCAGAGCGCGGCGGCGAGCATCATCGCCGGAATGGACCAGGTCGTGATCGCGGGCGGCAGCGAGTCGCTCTCGACCTCGCCGCAGTCGACGAAGCGCACGCCCGGCACCGACGACTGGGCGCCGTGGATGTCACCGTCGCACCCGTCGACGCCCGACGCGCCGAACCTCGACATGTCGATCACCGTCGGTTACAACACCGCGCAGTCGGCCGGCCTCGGTCGCGCCGACTGCGACGCGTGGGCGCTGCGCTCACACCAACGGGCCGTTGCCGCGATCGACGAGGGGCGGCTGCAGGAGGAGATCGTCGCCATCGAGGTGACGATGCGCGACGGCACGACGAAGATCTTCGACACCGACGAGCACCCTCGCCGCGACTCGAGCGCCGAGAAGATGGCGTCGCTGAAGCCGCTGCACCCCGAGATCGACGAGTTCCCGATCACGGCCGGGAACTCGTCGGGCCTCAACGACGCAGCCGCGGCGATGATGATCGTCAGCAGCGACTACGCCGCCGCGAACGGGCTGAAGCCGCTGGGCCGGATCGTCTCGTGGGCGTCGGCGGGCGTGCAGCCGCGCGACACCGGCCTCGGCCCGATCGCGTCCATCCCGAAGGCGCTGAAGCGCGCGGGCCTCACGATCGACGACGTCGACCTCGCCGAGATCAACGAAGCGTTCGCGTCGGTCCCGCTTGCCGCGTGCCGGCAGCTCGGCTTGTCGGAGGACATCACCAATCCGAACGGCTCGGGCTGCTCTCTCGGCCACCCGGTCGCGGCCACGGGCGCGCGCATGATCATCACGACCATGTACGAACTGCGCCGGCGCGGCGGCGGCATCGGCGTGGCGAGTATGTGCGCGGGCGGCGGCATGGGTTCCACGACCGTCTTCGAGGTCTACCCGGGGTAGAGGCCGTCACCTGAGCCGAGCGGGATCAGCCGACGCTGCGCAGCTCCCGCAACGCGACCGAGAGCGTCGCCACGTCGTACACGTTGTGCACGCGGATCTCGTCGACGAGCGCGAGCACATGGTCGATCGCGGCTCGGCGGTTCGCCGCCCACGCGTCGTACGAACCCGCGGTCAGCACGGCGTCGACGATCCGTCGGTACTGCGCGGCGGCGTCCTCCCGCAGCGCGTTGCGCGCGAGGCCGGCCCAGCGGTCGCTCCGTGTCAGCTCGACGATGCGGTCGCCGAGCCACTCGAAGCGCAGCTGCTCGCCGACCTGGTTGTAGACGGCCGCGACGTGTTCCACCTCGACGCGGTGGGCATCGGCGAGCTCGGCGATGTCGAGCGCGCGCGGGAGATGATCCAGCGCCGCGACCCGCCGGGCGACGTCGACCGGCACCCCCTTCGCGGTGAGCTCGGCGCTGGGCTTGTCGAGGTTCGGCGCGGCGGCAGCCATCTCCATGAGGCGTGCGACCGGCACCGCGAAGAACGAGAGCGTCCGGCCGACGGGCATCGGCTGGGGCCGGTTGCGCAAAAGCCAACGCGCGCCGCGCTCGATGAGCCGCCGGCTCGCGAGGTACAGATCGGTCTGGACGTCGACGTCGAGCGTCCGGTCGAGCGCCTCGATGTCGTGCCACATCGCGTCCTGGTCGAACACGGCCCGGGCCACGATGTGCGCGCGCACGATGTCGGGTCCGCGGGCGCCCGTCTCCTCGGCGATCCGGAACGCGAACGTCGTGCCCGCGCGGTTGACGAGGCTGTTCACGAGCGCGGTCGCCGTGATCTCGCGCCGCAGCGTGTGGCCCCGTACGCGCTCCAGGAACCGTCCGCTCACGGCCGCGGGGAAGGACCGGACCAGTTCGGGGACGAAGTCGGGGTCGTCGGGAAGGTCGGACGCGAGCAGTTCCTCCTCGAGCGAGATCTTGGCGTAGGCCATCAGCACCGCCAGCTCCGGCGCGGTCAGCCCGAGCCCGGCGTTGTGGCGCTCCGCCAACTGCTCGTCGGAGGGCAACCGTTCGACGGTGCGGTCGAGGTCGCCGGCGGTTTCGAGCGCGCGCATGAACCGCGCGTGCACGCCTTCCATCTCGGTCGCTTGCGCACGGCCGTTGTCGAGCGCGCGGTTCTGCCGGTAGTTGTCGCGCAGGACGAGCTGGGCGACCTCGTCGGTCATGTTGCGCAGCATCGCGTTGCGGTCGATCTCGCCGAGCTCGCCGTCGTGCACCGCGCCGTCGAGCACGATCTTGATGTTGACCTCGTGGTCGGACGTGTCGACGCCGGCGCTGTTGTCGATCGCGTCCGTGTTGATCCGCCCGCCCGTGAGCGCGTATTCGACGCGCCCGTCCTGCGTGAATCCGAGGTTGCCGCCCTCGGCGACGCTCCGGCAGCGCAGCTCGCGGCCGTCGACGCGCAGCGCGTCGTTCGTCTTGTCGCCGACCGATGCATTCGTCTCGCTCGACGCTTTGACGTACGTGCCGATCCCGCCGTTGTAGAGAAGGTCGACCGGTGCGCGCAGGACGGCCCGGATGAGCTCGGTCGGCGTCAGCGCGGTCACGTCTTGCGCGATCGCGAGACGCTCACGCGCCTCGGCCGAGATCGGGATCGACTTCAGCGAGCGCGCGTAGATACCACCGCCCGCGGAAACGAGCGCGGGGTCGTAGTCGGCCCACGACGAGCGCGGCAGTTCGAAGAGGCGCCGGCGTTCTTCGAGCGAGCGCGCCGGATCGGGGTTCGGGTCGACGAACACGTGGCGGTGGTCGAACGCGGCGACGAGACGGATGTGCTCCGACAGCAACATCGCGTTGCCGAACACGTCACCCGACATGTCGCCGATCCCGACGACGGCGAAGTCGTCGCGGTCGGGGTCGATGGCGAGATGCCGGAAGTGCCGGCACACCGATTCCCACGCGCCGCGGGCGGTGATGCCCATCTCCTTATGGTCGTAGCCGTTCTTGCCGCCCGACGCGAACGCGTCGCCGAGCCAGAAGCCGCGCGCGAGCGCGATCTCGTTGGCGACGTCGGAGAACGCGGCGGTGCCCTTGTCGGCGGCGACCACGAGATACGGATCGTCTCCGTCGTAGCGCACGACCTGGCTCGGTGCGACGACTTGACCGTCGACGATGTTGTCGGTGACGTCGAGGAGCGCGCCGATGAACATGCGGTAACACGCCTCGACCTCCTGCGCGAGGCGGCCCGCTTCGGCGGGCGGGCGCTTCACGACGAAGCCGCCCTTCGCGCCCGCGGGCACGATGACGACGTTCTTCACTCGCTGCGCCTTCATCAGGCCGAGGATCTCGGTGCGGAAGTCCTCACGGCGATCCGACCACCGGATTCCGCCGCGCGCGACCTTCCCGGCCCGCAGGTGCACGCCCTCGACGCGTGGCGACGCGACGAAGATCTCGTAGACGGGCCGGGGGAGCGGCAGATCGGGGATCGCGGACGGGTCGAGCTTCAGGGCCAGGCATTCGGGGTGACCGTCGGGTCCGGTGCCGTCCTGGAACCAGTTCGTTCGTAGCGTCGCGAGCACGAGGTGGAGCAGCGCGCGCAGAATGCGGTCCTCGTCGAGCGACTTCACCGCGTCGAGGTCGCTGCGAACTTCGCCCGCGATCTGCTCGCAGGCACTGCCGTCACCGCCGTCGACCGTCGACCCGGTCACCCACGGATCGAGACGCACGACGAACAGCTCGACGAGCCGGCGCGCGATCTCGGCGTGCGCCCCGAGCGCGTCCTCCATGTAGCTCTGGCTGAACAACGTGCCGGTCTGCCGGAGGTACCGGCAGTACGCGCGCAGCAACGCGACCTCGCGCCAGGCGAGGCCGGCGGTGAGCACGAGCCGATTGAAACCGTCGTCCTCGGTACGGCCGTCGACGACGGCGAGAAACGACTCCTCGAACAGCCGCAGCGCGCCGGGGTCGACGACGGCGCCCGCAGGTGCGCGCAGCCGGAACCACTTCATCCAGAGCGGGTCGCGGTCCTTCGGAGTCAGCTCGTACGGGTGCTCGTCGTCCACGACGACGCCGAGGTTGGTGAGCCGGGGCAGGATCTGCGACAGCGACGGCTGCGTACCCCGCCCGTAGAGCTTCAGGTCGAGGTGGTCGCCGCTGTTCGTGAGACGCGCCGCGAGCGGCCGGGCGTCGGTGAGGCCGTCGATGTGCGGAAGGTCGGCGAGCGCCTCGGCCGCGTCGAAGTCGTCCTGATACGAACCGGGGAACGCGTCGATCCAGACCTGGAGCGTGTCGAGTCCCGTCTCCTCGCCGAACGAGCGGATCATCGCGTCACGCAGGTCGTCGGCCCACGTCCGAGCCGCCGCCGCGACGAGGCGCTCGAGCTCGCCGGTGTCGACCTCGTGGCCGCCGGGCGTCTCGAGGTGCAGGACGTAGTGCAGCCGCGCGAGCGCCGACTCCGACAGGCGCGTGTTCCACTCGTATCCGTTCGAGCCGTACGCGTCGACGAGATAGTGCGCGATGCGCTCGCGCACCTGCGTGTTGTAACGGTCGCGCGGGATGAACACGAGACACGAGACGAAGCGGCCGAACGGCTCCCGGTGGACGAAGAGCCGTACCCGGCGGCGCTCGTGCAGCCGCAGGATGCCCATCGCGTTCTCGAAGAGATGATCGACGTCGATCTGGAAGAGGTCGTCGCGCGGGTACGTCTCGAGGATCTGCGCGAGGTCCTTCTGGTCGTGGCTCGCGGGTAGGAAGCCCGCTCGCTGCACGACGCCGGCGACCTTGCGCCGCAGGACCGGGACGTCGAGCGGGCTCGCCGTGTACGCCGACGACGTGTAGAGGCCGATGAACCGGTGCTCGCCGCGCACGTTGCCGGTCGCGTCGTAACGCTTGATCCCGATGTAGTCGAGGTGCGTCGGACGATGGACCGTGGCTCGCGCGTTCGCCTTCGTCAGCACCAGGAGATTGCGTTCACGCGCCTTGGCGCGTACCTCGGGCGGCAACGCTGCGAATCCCTTCGACGGGGCTACGGGCGCGTCGCGCAACAGGCCGAGACCGGAGTCGCGTACGGGCGCGAGAGAGTCGTCCGCGAGCAGGTCGTACGCGCGGTAACCGAGGAACGTGAAGTGCTGGTCGGCGAGCCACTGCAGTAACGCCTTGCCCTCGGCGAGCTCCTCCGGCGCGCAGGGCGGCGGCGCCTCGTCGAGCTCGACCGCGACGCGCTGCAACGCGTCGAGCATCGGCTTCCAGTCGGTCGTCGCGGTCTGCACGTCGTGCAGCACCGAGAGCAACTCGGCGCGCACCGACTCGAGAATGGCGGGACTCGTCTCGCGGTCGAACTCGATGTGCGTCCACGACTCGAGCACGATGCCCTCGGTCGCGCCACCCGGCGCGGCGAGGCCGAGCAGCTCCCCGTCGGCCGAACGGACGACGGGCAGGATCGGGTGCACCACCAGGTGCACACCGAGATTCCGGCGGTCGAGCGCCATCGTGAGCGAGTCGACGACGAACGGCATGTCGTCGACCACGACGTCGACCGCGGTGTGGCCGTGCGCGGGCGTGTAGACGTGCACGAGCCGCTCGCCGGTGGCCCGACGGTCGGCGAAGCGGAGGTGGTCCAGGAGCGTGCGGGCGAGGTCGTCGGCCGACCACGTCTCGAGGTCGTCGTCGCCGAGCTGCTCGTAGTACGACCGGACGAACGCGGCGGCGAACGCGACGCCGGAGTCAGTGACCAGCTCGCTGATGCGCGCCATCACGTCGTCGCGACGGACCACATTGGCGACCATATCGTTCACAGTCTCCCCATCGGCGCTTCCGCGGGCTCTCGTATGCTCGCCCGGTGGACACCGCCCAGGCGTTGGCGCTCGCGCTCGAGCTCGCCGACGACGCCGATCGCATCACGATGGACCGCTTCCGGGCGTCCGACCTGAAGGTCGAGACCAAGCCCGACCTGACCCCCGTGAGTGAGGCCGATCAGGCCGTCGAGCGCGCGCTCCGCGACCGGCTCGCCTCCTACGACGGCCACGTCGTCCTCGGCGAGGAGTTCGGCTTCGACCCCGGTGACGGCAGCGCCGAGTACCGGTGGATCATCGACCCCATCGACGGCACCAAGAGTTACGTGCGCGGCGTCCCGATCTGGGCGACGCTCATCGGGGTCGAGCGCGCCGGAGAGCTGATTGTCGGCGTCGCGTCCGCGCCCGCGCTCGGCATGCGATGGTGGGCCGGACGCGGGCTCGGCGCGTTCCGCAACGACGAGAAGATCGAGGTGTCGTCCGTCGCCGCGATCGACGACGCGCAGATCTCGTTCGCGTGGGACACCTCCGATCGCTTCCACGCGGACGGCATCGGTCCGAAGCTCCTCGCGCTGTCGCACCGCTGCTGGCGCACGCGCGGGATCGGCGACTTCTGGCAGCACCTGCTCGTCGCCGAGGGCTCGTTCGACATCGCGATCGATCCCGTCGTGGGTGTTTGGGACATCGCCGCGCTCGTCCCGATCGTCGAGGAAGCCGGCGGACGGTGGAGCGCGCTGAGCGGCAGCACCGACATCGAAGCCGGCAGCTTCGTTTGCACGAACGGCCGCCTGCACGACGCGGTGCTCGCGTCGCTGGCGTAGTGTCGCCCGCCGTGTCGGAGCACACTGTCGGCATCGATATCGGAACGTCGTCGGTGAAAGCGGTCGCGGTCGACGGCGACGGCAACATCGTGGCGAGGTCGCGTATCCCGCACGAGTTCTACGTGCCCTCGCCGTTGCGGTTCGAACACGACGCGAAGGTCGCGTGGTACGACGGGCCGCGCCTCGCGCTCGACGCGCTCGGCGACGTCGCGCCGCGTGCTGTCTCGGTCGCGGCGATGGTGCCGTCGCTCACCGCGGTGGACGCCGGTGGTGTGCCGTGCGCGCCCGGGCTGCTCTACGGCGACGAACGGGGCCACGCCGACCGTCCCGGCGCGATCGCCGAAGCGGGCGAGCTCGCGCAGTTCATGCGGTGGCAGGCCCACGAGCACCCCGACGCGCGCGGCTACTGGATGGCGCAGGCCGTCGCGAACAACGCGCTGACGGGCGAGCCGGTCGTGTCGACGACGGTCGCGGCCACCACGTTTCCGTTGTTCGACTGGAGGCAGTGGGACGAGGCGCAGCTGGCCGAGAGCGGCGCCCGGGTCGACCAGATGCCGACGATCGGTGTGAGTGGGCAGCCCCTGGCCGAGGTGCGCGACCGGCCGGGTTGCGTACTCGAAGGCGGGACGATCGACGCCATGGGCGAGCAGCTGGTCGCGGGCGCCGACGACGACGGCGACGTACTCGTGATCTGCGGGACGACGCTCATCGTCTGGGCGGTCACCGCCGAGTCCGTGCAGATCCCGGGGCAGTATGCGATCCCGCATACCGCGCCGGGCAAGTTCCTCGTCGGCGGGCCGAGCAACGCCGGCGGACTGTTCCTCAACTGGGTCGATCGGCTGTGCTCGTCGCATGGCGCGGGCGACGGGAGTGCGGCGTCGGTAGGCGATCCCGGCCGCGTCCCGGTATGGGCGCCGTACCCGCGTGGTGAGCGAGTGCCGTTCCAGGACTCGGCGCGGCGTGCGCAACTCGTCGATCTCGACCTCACGCACGACGCGGCGTCGATCCGGCGGGCCGCGTTCGAGGCGGCCGGTTTCGTCACGCGGCGCATGCTCGACGCGCTGCCGACGCCGCCACGCCGGATCGTCGCGACCGGGGGAGGTACCCGTGTCGAACCTTGGCTGCAGGCGCTCGCCGACTGCACGCGTCTTCCCGTGCACGTGTGCGCGGTCCCCGAAGGCGGCGCGCTCGGTGCCGCGTTCCTGGCGCGGATGGCCGCCGGTCTCGAGACGTCCACGAACGATGCCGCGCGATGGGCGCGCGTGTCTCACGTCATCGATCCCGATCCCGTCTGGTCGGCCGCCGCCGCGCACCGCTACGAGCGATTCGCCGACGTCGCCGGTTGACCCCTCACTTTCTCGTCCCCACCGGGCGAGGCTGCCGGCGGTTTCACGCCGTCGTCATCGGGTGCGTTAGCGTCGCCGTCGGCATGGCACTCGAGATCTCGATCAACCGCGAGACCTGCATGGGCTCGGGTAACTGCTCGTTCTGGGCGCCCGGTGTCTTCGACCTCGATGAGGACGGGATCGCGATCGTCGTCGACCCCGAGGCGCAGCCGGAGGACAAGGTGATCCTCGCCGCACAGGGTTGTCCGACCCAGGCGATCACGGTGAGCCGCGACGGCGAGAAGCTCGTCTGAGCTCCGTGACGACGCCGGTCGTCCTCGTTCACGGCGGCGGCCATGGCGCCTGGTGCTGGGAGCCGCTGCTCCCGCTGCTCGACCAACCGGCCCGCGCGGTCGACCTGCCACCGCACTCGATTCGGGGTGGCCCGGCGCGTTTCGACAACCCGCCCGGCATCGAAGCCGTCACGCTCGCGGACTGGGCCGCGGAGGTACTCGCGGTGGCCGACGACGCCGGCTTCGAGCGATTCGTGCTCGTCGGCCATTCGCTCGCCGGACTGACCCTGGGCGAGGTGGCGCGGCGTGCGCCCGAGCGCGTCGCTCAGCTCGTGTTCGTCTCCGCGCATGTTCCGCCGCAGGGCGAGACCGCCCTCGCCGCGCTCCCCGCCGAGATGATGGAGCGCATGGCAGGCGGGCTCACCGACGAGATCGTGACCGAGATGTTCTGCAGCGACATGGACGACGCGCAGACCCGCTTCGTGCTGGACCACGTGGGAACCGAAGCGATCCAGGTCATGCTCGAACCGGTCGACCGTGCCGGCATTCCTCCGAGCGTTGCCATCACGTACGTGCGCCTGCTGCGCGACCGGGCTCTTGCGCCGACTGCGCAAGACGCCTCGATCGCCGCGCTGCGAGCCGTGCCGGGCGGCCCAGTCGACGTTGTCGACCTCGACACCGGCCACAACGTGATGATCAGCCGGCCGGACGCGCTCGCTCCCGTGATCGCAGCCGTACGCGGCGCCTGAATCGCACCCCAACCTGACTCCGGCGTCAGGCGCGCGCGACCATCGACGGATGCCGATTGGGATCACCGAAGAGCACGAGCACCTGCGGACCGCGGTTCGGCGCTTCGTCGACGACCGCGTCAGCCCGGCGGTGTTGCGCGCGGCGCTCGAGGCGCCGGGCGCATCGCGTCCCGACTACTGGCCCGCGCTCTCGGAACCCGGTTGGATCGGGCTGCACGTCGACGAGGCGCACGGCGGGAGCGGTGCGGGCCTACTCGAGCAGGCGGTTGTCGTGGAGGAGTTCGGGCGGGCGTGCGCGCCCGGGCCGTACGTACCCACCGCGATCGTCGCCGCGGTGCTGCGCCTCGACGGTGGCGCGGCCGCCAAGGAACTCCTGGCGCGGATCGCAACCGGCGAGCTCACCGCCGCCGTCGCGCTCGACGGCTCGACCCTCGCTGCCGGCGGCGCGGGGGTCGACGTCGTCGTCTGCGAGAGCGGCGGCGCGTGGTACGCGCTCGACTCCGCGGCCGCGCAAGCGCGCGAAACGGGCAGCGTCGATCTGACGCGGCGTTTCGCGCGTGTCGACGCGGACGCCGTCGCTCGGGGGGCGGGCGCGAGTCCGGAGCGCCGCCTCGACAATGTCACCGCCGGCGACATCCGGAACCTCGCCGCGGTGCTGTTCGCGGTGGAGGCGGTCGGCGTCGCGCAGTGGTGTGTCGACACGGCCGCGGAGTACGCGCGGGTCCGCGTGCAGTTCGGGCGCCCGATCGGTCAATTCCAGGGGGTGAAGCACCGCTGCGCGGAAATGCTCGCCCGCGTGGAGCTCGCCCGCGCGGCCGCGTGGGACGCGGCCGCGGCGGCCGACGACCTCCACGATCCCGGTAGCGCGCTCGCGATCGCTGCGGCCGCGGCGCTCGCGTTCGATGCCGCGTTCGCGAACGCAAAGGACTGCATCCAGACGCTCGGCGGCATCGGCTTCACGTGGGAGCACGACGCGCACATGTATCTGCGACGGGCGATGACCCTCCACCAGCTCACCGGGACGCCCGACGACTGGCGTGCCCGCGCCGCGCAGCTCGCGATGAGCGGGGCCCGCCGCCGCCTCGCCGTCGATCTGCCCGAGGACGACGGCACCGACACCGACGCGTCGGGCATCGGCGACTTCCGCGACGAGCTGCGCGCGCTTCTCGGCGAGATCGCTCCGCTCGCGCCGCGCGAGCAGCGCGTCCGCCTCGCCGAGGCGGGCTACGTCACGCCGGGCTGGCCCGCTCCGTACGGTCGCGACGCGAAGGCGGTCCAGCTCCTCGTCATCGAGCAGGAGCTACGCGCGGCGAAGATCCCGCGGCCGAACATCGGCGTGGGCGCGTGGGCCCTCCCGAACCTCATCGTGCACGGCACGCAGGAGCAGCGCGACCGCTGGATCATGCCGACGCTGCGCGGCGAGATCGGCTGGTGTCAGCTCTTCAGCGAGCCGGGCGCGGGCTCGGATCTCGCGTCGTTGTCGACTCGAGCCACCCGCGTCGAGGGTGGCTGGTTGCTGAACGGCCAGAAGGTCTGGACGTCGATGGCGAAGGAAGCCGACTGGGGAATCTGCCTGGCGCGCACCGATCCCGAAGCGGCCAAGCACGACGGCATCTCCTGCTTCATGGTCGACATGAAGACGCCGGGCATCGAGATTCGGCCGTTGCGAGAGCTCACCGGTCAGGCGATGTTCAACGAGGTGTTCTTCGACGACGTCTTCGTGCCCGAGGACTGTCTCGTCGGCCGTGAGCACGACGGATGGCGCGCGGCGCGCACGACCCTCGCGAACGAGCGTGTCTACATGGGCTCGGGGAACACGATCGGCGGCGGCGTCGTCGGCGTCCTGAAGGCGGTCGAGGCGCGCGGGCTCGCCGAGGATCGCGTCGCGCTCGCGGAAGCCGGCGGACTCGTCGCAACCGGTCACGCGCTGTCGGCACTGGGGTTCCGGCTGACGCTCGCGGCTTTGGCGGGCGCCGACCCGTCGGGGTCCGAAGCCGCCGTCCGCAAGCTGCTCGGCGTGCAGCACGACCAGCACGTGCAGGAGGTCGGGATGGCTGTCGCGGGCGACGAGGCGCTGACCACCGAGGGTGGCGAAGCGGCCTGGTCCGCTTCGTTCCTCTTCAACCGGTGCCTGACCATCGCCGGCGGCACGAGCGATATCCAGCGCAACGTGATCGCCGAGCGGCTGCTCGGGCTGCCCCGCGATCCCTGAACGCCACCACATCCGCCCCGTTCACAGCCGGATCACCGAGTTTGTCTCCGGATCGGTTCCGAACGGTCGAAAAGGACCGGTGGAGGCAACCGGGCTGCTGAACCTCGGCGCCGCAACTGCGGTCGCCGGGGGCGCAGTCGCCCGATTCCGACCCACCCGAGCCCGGGGCCGATCCCGCGTCCAGCGGGAAGCCATCGACCTCGACTTGGTGCACGAACAACTGCTTCGCGAGGAGGCAGCAGTGGATGGCGGGAGGAGAGGGGAAGAACCGATGGCAATGACGACGCAACTGCCGAGGGGCACCGCATCGGAGCCGGCCGCGACCGCCGCGCCGCCGACCGGACTGCCCGCCGAACAGCTCTACACGTGGCTCGAGTGGGTGCAGGACGACCTGCGGCGGCTCGAAGCGCGCCTCGACTACCTCGAGTCCGCGCGCACGCAACTCCGCGAGCAGGAGCGCCTGCTCAGCGAGCTCCTGCAAGCGTCGGGACCGCTCAGCAGAAGTTGACGTCGGCGTCAGGGAACCGGTAGTCGTTGCGAGCAGCATGTCGCAACACACCTTCGGGCGCCCTGACGACACGACGCATCCGGCCGCACGCCGATGAGCGGGCCGCGGTTCGATCTCCCCACCACCGACCCCGAGACCAGACCGTTCTGGGACGGGCTCAAGGAACACAAGTTCCTGCTGCGGCGCTGCAACGCGTGCGGCCACGATCACTACTACCCGCGTCCGTTCTGCCCGGTCTGCTGGAGCGACGACGTCTCGTGGAAAGAGGCCTCGGGCCGAGGGAAGCTCTACACCTACTCAATCGTGCACGTGAACGACCTCCCGCCGTTCAACGAGCGCGTGCCCTACGTCGCCGCGATCGTCGAGCTCGAAGAGGGACCGCGGGTGATGACGAACGTCGAGGGCGTGCCGTTCGACGAGCTGCGCGCCGACATGCCGGTGACCGTCGAGTACAAAGCGATCTCCGACGATGTCACCATCCCCGTGTTCCGCGCCGCGGGTTAGCCGCTAGCGTCGGGACGTGTTCAACGACGAGCAGGACACGAGCGTTCCGTGGGAACCGCTGCGTGAAGTCTTCCCGCAGTTGCACGCCGCGCAGAACGCGTACCTCTCGCAGCTCGACTCGATCTCCGCGCCCGACCGCAAGACGCACGAACTCATCCGCCTCGCGGTGACGGTCGGCATCCGGAATCCTGCGGGGGTGCGTCGGCACGCGCGGTTCGCGCGCGAAGTCGGTGCGTCGTGGGAGGAGATCCTCGGGTCGATCATGCTGACCGTCCCCGGTCACGGACTGCTGCCGGCGGTCGAGGCGATCCCGCACGCCCGTCACGGCTACGAAGAAGCACGAGAAGTCGAACAGGAGTAGTAGTGCCCGACGCCGATGAAGCGGCGCCGCCGTTTCGCATCCTGCCCCGCCTCACCGACTGGAATCGCGACTTCTGGACAGGTGGCGCGCGTGGCGAGCTGCGTTTCTGGCGCTGCCAGGACTGCGGTTTCTACATCCACCCGCCCGCGCCGATCTGCCCGCAGTGTCACTCGAAGAACATGCGGACCGAATCGGTCTCCGGCCGGGCCACGCTCGCCACGTACACGGTGAACCATCAGCCGTGGATGCCCGGACCGGAGCTGCCGTTCGTCGTGGCGATCGTCGAGATCGTCGAGCAGCCATCGGTGCGGCTGACGACGAACCTCGTCAACTGTCCGATCGACGACGTGAAGATCGGCATGCAGCTGCGGGTCACGTTCGAACGTCATCCCGATCCCGACGGCGACGTGTACATACCTCTGTTCGAGCCGGCGAGCGGTGACTGACGTGGACGAGAACGAGATCATCGAGCGGCGCGTGTGCATCTCCGGGGTCGGCCAGTCCGACATCGGCCGCCGACTGTTCCGCGACCCGCTCGAGCTCACGCTCGACGGGTGTCTCGCCGCGATCGAACACGCGGGGCTCACCACGGCCGACATCGACGGTCTCTCGACCTATCCCGGACCGATGGGAACGCCGCCGGGCTTTTCGGGGGCCGGTGCGTACGACGTCATCGACGCGCTCCGGTTGAACTGCGGCTGGTACGGCAGCGGGCTCGAGACGTCCGGACAGCTGGGGTCGGTCGTCAACGCGTGCCTGGCGGTCGCGTCCGGCCTCGCGAACCACGTCCTGTGCTTCCGTTCCGTCTGGGAGGGTTCGGCCCAGGGCGACAAGGGTCGCTCGGCGGTCATGCCCGGCGGCGGTGGCGGGGGAGGCGGCGGCTTCAAGGCTTCTGGGTTCATGGAGTGGAACCTGCCGTTCGCCGCGCCGTCGGCCGCGATCTGGATCGCGATGTTCGCGCAGCGCCACTTCCACGAGTACGGAACCACGAAGGAACAGCTCGCGTGGATCGCGCTGAACGCGCGTCGCAACGCCGAGCTCAACCCCAAGGCGATCTACCGCGATCCCCTGTCGATGGACGACTACATGAACGCGCGGATGATCAGCACGCCCTTCGGCCTGTTCGACTGCGACGCCCCGTGCGACGGTGCGACCGCGGTGATCGTGTCACGGCGCGACCGCGCCAAGGATCTCCGCAATGCGCCGTTGCGCGTCGAGGCCGTTGGCGTCCGCATCGACGGCCGGCCGTCGTGGGACCAGTTCGACGACCTTTCGACCATGTCGAACCGCGGCGCAGGCAAGCAGTTGTGGGAGCGGACCGAGTACAAGCCCGCCGATGTGCAGATGGCGCAGCTCTACGACGGCTTCTCGTGGCTCACGATGTCGTGGCTCGAAGCACTCGGGCTCTGCGGCATCGGCGAGAGCGGCCCGTTCGTCGAGGGCGGCGAGCGTATTGCGCGCGACGGCCGGCTCCCGCTGAACACCCACGGCGGGCAACTCTCGGCCGGGAGGTTGCACGGGTACGGCTTCTTGCACGAAGGCGCCACCCAGATGTGGGGGCAAGCGGGAGAGCGTCAGATCGCGACGCCTCCCGAGATCGGCGTGATCGGCGCGGGCGGTGGCAACACGTGCGGTTGTCTCCTGCTCGTCCGCGAGTAGGTCGCACGCACGGTTCGCTCGCGCGGGAGCCAGGCACCCGTCGACTTCGCCGCTCGTGGTCACGAGACCCGACCCAGACGTCGGCTCTCGTGACCACGGAGCCCGGGTGTGCTCGCCGTCGGCGGGTGTCAGCGCGTGTGACGGTGTCGAAGCGCGCGGCCGACGAAGAAGAGCGCGGCGAGCGCGACGAGCTGGGAACCGAGCACGATGCGCGTGACGTCGACGGCGGGTTGCCACGTGACCGCCCCGTCCTTCATGGTGAACACGCCGACCGGGCGGGCATTCACGCCGAACCCGATGCCCGCGCCTTCGCCTTGCTCCTGCTGATCGGGCGTCGCGCCGCCGCCCCCACCTCCGCCACCGCCGCCTCGCACGACCGCGACGGGCATGACGGTGACGCCGTCGATCTCGGTGGGTTCACCGAAGACGCGCTGCACGGTCATCACGTCCTTGACCGCATCGAGTCGTGCAAGCGCATTCGTGAGTGCTGTGCCGTTCATCAGGCCTCCTCGCCGGGGTGGATCGTCCCCGTTCGGCGCGAGGCTACGACGGCGTCGCGGCGCCCGCGGTCGCGTCGATCGCGATCGATGCCAGCTCCTCGAGGTGCTCGGTCGCGGTGCCGAGGACGTACGACGCGGACAGCAATCGCTTGAAGTAGAGGTGGATGTCGTGCTCCCACGTGAAGCCGATTCCGCCGAAGACCTGGATCGCACTGCCGCCGAGCGCCGGGAACGCGTCCGAGGCGAACGCCCGCGCGATGGTCGCGGCGCGGTGCGCTTCCTCGGCAGACGCGTCGTCGAATGCCGAGCACGCGTAGTACGCGGCCGCGCGCCCGAGCTCCACGGTGCGCAACATGTCCGCGCAGAGGTGCTGGACTGCTTGGAACGCGCCGATCGGCTTCCCGAATTGCTCCCGTTCCTTCGCGTATTCGAGGACCAGCTCGAGCGCGCGTTGCGCGGCGCCCACGGCGTCGACCGCGACGGCGACACCGACCCGGTCGAGGGTGCGCGCGATGGCCGCTCGTGCATCGTCCGTCGTGTCGACCCGGCTCGCTTCGCAACCGGCGAACGTGATCGCACCCGTCTTGCGCGAGCCGTCGATACCGGGAACCGGTCTCGCGTCGAACGTATCGCAGGCGAAGACGCCGAGCATTCCCGACTCGTCGACCGCGGTGACGAGGACGACGTCGGCCACGTTCGCGTCGGCGACGTGCACCTTCTCGCCGTCGATCCGCCAACGGTGGCCGGTGCGAGTCGCCCGGGTCGCCGGCCGCTCCCACGCGTAGCGCGTCGTGGGCTCGAACAGCGCGAGCGTGGCGACCGATGATCCGTCGGCGAGGCGGGGCAGCAGCACCGCATCGGCGAGCGTGACCGCGCCGACCGCCGACGATATGTAGGGCGCCGGGCACACGGCCCGACCAAGTTCCTCGAGCACGACTGCGGCGTCGACCATCCCACGGCCCGCGCCACCCGCGGCTTCGTCGACGAGGAGACCGGTCACGTCGAGGTCGCGCAGGCCTGTCCACACCGAAGGATCGCCGGCCGGCGCGTCGTACGTCGCGCGGACGCTCGCGACCGGCGCCGCGGCCGCGAGGAAGGCACGGACCGACGCGCGCAGCATCTCCTGTTCGGCGGAGAATTCGAAGTCCACCCGCACCCCGATGAATTGCCTGACACCGACGTCAGGAAACTACCCTGCGCCTCGATGCGCCTGCGTTACGCACCCGAGGACGAGGCCTTCCGCGCCGAACTCGACACCTGGCTCGACGAGCACCAGCCGTCGGAAGAGCGGTTCCGCGAGCCGAAGCAGTCGAGCGCGCACATGCCGCCGTGGGCGCGCGAGTGGCAGCGCGCGCTGTTCGACGCGGGTTGGCTGGTGCCCGGGTGGCCGCCCGAGCTCGGTGGCCGCAATGCCACGGCGACCCAGCAGATGATCTATTTCGAGGAGATGAGCAGCCGCGACATCCTGCGCAGCGCGAACCCGCAGGGTCTCGGCATCATCGCCCCGTCGATCCACGACTACGGCACCCCCGATCAGAAGGCGCGATTCCTGATCCCGACGCTGCGCGCCGAGATCTCGTGGTGCCTCGGCATGAGCGAACCGGGTGCGGGCAGCGACCTCGCGAGCTTGAAGACACGCGCCGAGCTCGTCGGCGACGAGTTCGTCGTCAACGGGCAGAAGGTGTGGACGTCGGGCGCGCACCACGCCGACTGGTGTCTCTGCTTCGTCCGTACCGATCCCACCGCGCCGAAGCACAAGGGGATCAGCGCGCTGATCATCGACACGACGTCGCCCGGCATCGAGCGCCGGCCGTTCCCCGAGCTGTCGGAGACGAACTTCTGCGATTTCAACGAGGTGTTCTTCTCCGACGTACACGTGCCGAAGGAGAACCTCATCGGGCCGCTGAACGGCGGCTGGCCGATCACCCAGGGCTCGCTCGCGCACGAGCGCGCGATGCTCTGGATCAACTACGCGTACGACGTGCAGCGCATGGTCCGTGCGCTCGTGGAGCTCGGCAAGACCGAGGGCGCCGACGGACGGCCGCTCGGCGAGAACGCCTACTTCCGCGATGCCGTCGCGGGCTTTTACGTCGACGCGCAGGCGCTGATGACGATGGGCTACCGCGGTTTCTCGAAGTTCTTGAAAGGCAAGGCCGCGCCCGAGCACTCGCTGCTCAAGCTGTACGGCAGCGAGTCGCTGCAGAAGTCGTTGTTGTTCGGCGCCGAGGCGTCGGGACTCGACGCGCTCGACCTCGACCAGTTCGGCCCGTCGATGTGGCGGGAAGGGTCGTGGGCGATCCAGTACCTGCGCAGCTTCAGCGCGACGATCCCCGGTGGCACGAGCGAGATCCAGCGCAACATCATCGCGGAACGCGTCCTCGGCCTCCCGCGTGCGTAGCCTCTCGGCTGATGTGCGGGTGCAGCGGAGGGGCGCCGCAGGGCGCGCCGTAGTGAAAGAGCCATGGTGATGGACTTCACGCCGCGCGCCGTCGACGAAGCCTGCGCCCGGCGTTACGTCGACGAAGGCTTCTGGATCGGCGACACCATGGGTGCGGTCCTCGCGGCCGGTTTGCGCGACGCGGCGAGTCATCCGTTCACTGTTCGCTCCGATCGGATGCCGTACCGCGGGACCTTTGCCGATGTCGACGGGATGGCCCGTCGGGTCGCCGCGGGCATGCGCGAACGTGGGATCCGCGAAGGCGACGTCGTCGCGTTCCAACTCCCGAACTGGATGGAAGCCGCGGTCACGTTCTACGCGATCGCCTATCTCGGCGCGGTCGTCGTACCGATCGTGCACTTCTACGGTCCGAAGGAAGTCGGCTACATCCTGCGCAAGACGCGCGTGAAGGCGCTCGTCACTGCCGACCGGTTCGGCCACCAGGACTTCCTCGCCAATCTCGCCGGCATGCGCGATTCGCTCACCGACCTCGAGTGGGTCGCGATCGTCGGCGACGCCGGCGACGCGGATGCCGCGCGCGGCGACTCTCCGTTCGCGGCATTGGTCGCCGACGTCCCGATCGACGAGTTGGCCGCGGTAGACGCCACGTCGCCGGCACTCGTCGCGTACACGTCGGGAACGACGTCCGACCCGAAGGGCGTCGTTCACTCCCATCGCACGATCAACGCGGAAATCCACCAGCTCTCGGCGATGATGGACTTCCGCGGCGGACCGGCGATGATCACGGGCGCGCCCGTCGGTCACGGGATCGGCATGCTCGCCGCGTTGCTCACGCCGGTGTACCGCCGCGCCGAGATCCATCTCATCGACGTCTGGGATCCCGGCCGCGTCCTCGCGGCGATGCTCGAGGACGGGCTCTCGGCCGGCCAGGGTTCCACGTTCTTCCTCACGAGCCTGCTCGACCATCCCGACTTCGATCCGGTGCGCCACGTGCCGCTCATGCCGTTCGTCGGGCTCGGCGGCTCGGCGGTGCCCGTCGCAGTCGGCGAGCGCTGTGCGGCGATGGGCATCGAGATCGCGCGCAGCTTCGGTTCCACCGAGCACCCGTCGATCACCGGAAGCACGCCCGACACTGCGCACCACAAACGCGTCACGACCGATGGGCGGCCGCTTCCCGGCGTCGAGATCCGCCTGGTCGACGACGACGGCAAGGACGTCGAGCCCGGCACGCCGGGAGAGATATGGAGCCGCGGTCCCGAGCTGTTCACCGGCTACACCGACGCGGCCGCCACCAAGGCCGCGTTCAGCGCCGACGGCTGGTACATGACCGGGGACATCGGCGTGCTCGACGCCGACGGCTTCCTCGCGATCACCGATCGCAAGAAGGACATCATCATCCGGGGCGGTGAGAACGTGAGCGCGCAGGAAGTGGAGGAGTTGCTCGTGCGCATGCCCGGCGTCGCCGAGATCGCAGTCGTCGCGGCGCCGGACGCGCGCCTCGGCGAAGTCGCGTGCGCGTTCTTCCGCATGCAGCCGGGCTCGGCCGCGCCCCCGCTCGCCGACATCCGCGCCTACCTCGAGGGCGCCGGAATCGCGCGCCAGAAGTGGCCCGAGCACGTGCGTTCCGTTGCCGAAGACTTCCCGCGCACCGCGAGCGGCAAGGTGCAGAAGTTCGTCCTCCGCCAGCTCTTGCGCGACGAGGCCACCGGGGCGTGACCGCGGGGGGTCTGCTCGAGGGGATGCGCGTGCTCGACGCGGGCATCTGGCGACCGGTCCCGCACGCGACGCAGATGCTCGCCGATCTCGGCGCCGATGTGCTCAAGATCGAGCCGCCCGGAGGCGACCCGATGCGGACGTTCCCGCAGCTGTTCCGCGACGTCGCCGGCCACAAGCGCAGCATCGAGCTGAACCTGCGCAGCGACGAGGGTCGGGAGCGAGCCCTGGAACTTGCCGCCGACGCCGACGTGTTCACCGAGGGCTGGCGACCCGGCGTCGCGGCGCGCCTCGGCCTCGACTACGACGCGGTCGCCGCCCGCAACCCGTCGATCATCTACTGCTCGATATCCGGTTACGGACAGACGGGCCCCAACGTCGAACGGCCGGGCCACGACGTGAACTACCAGGCGCTCGCGGGCGCGATCGCGCCGCGCGCCGGTGAGGTTCCGGCGATCCCGCGCGTACCTATTGCCGACCTCGCGGCCGGCGCGATGGCCGCGTTCTGCATCGCCGCCGCGTGGGCCCGCCGGTTGCAGACTGGCGAAGGGGAGTACGTCGACGTCGCGATGGCCGACGTCGTCGCGTCGTGGTCGGGCACGAGCTCCGGCAACGCGCTGCGCGGGCGGTCACAGCCTGCGCGCGGCTCGACCGGCTACGGCGTCTTCGCGTGTCGGGACGGGAAGTGGTTGACGCTCGCGGTCATCTCCGAGGACCACTTCTGGCAGGCGGTCTGTGACGCGCTCGAGCTCCCGCCCGGGCTGCGCGAGCTCGGTCACCTCGACCGGCTCGACCGCTTCGACGAGTGTCAGGCCGCGGTGACCGACGCGTGCGCGCGGCTCGACCGCGCCGACGCGCTCGATCGGCTCACGCGTGCCGGCGCGCCGGTCGCGCCCGTGCTCGAGCCCGCGGAGATGGCGGCTGATCCGCAGTTCCGCGAGCGCGAGGTGGTGTTCGACGCCGGTGACGGCACCGCCCGACTGGGATTTCCGGCACGGCTGCGCGTGCACCCGGCGCGAAGGCCGGGACCGACGCCCGCGGTCGACGCGGATAGCGGCGGCTGGCCGTCAGTGTGACGGACGTCGCACTTCGTCAAGCGGCCTGAAGGCGCCGCCGATGCGCGAGATGCCCGGCATTCGGCCGCGGCCATAACGCGTGGAGGGACCAATGCTCGTCATTCTCGTCGGAGTCGTTGCAGTCGCGGGACTCGGGTTCTACCTGTTCAAGTCGCGCAAGCAGCAGGAGGCGAAGTCGCGCTGACGCGCCGTCTCAGGACGAACGAAGCAACTTGCCCGGCCGCTCCGCGAGCGCCCCGTCCACCGGGGTCCCGTTCTCGCGGATGACGGTGCCGTTGACGACGACGTGACTGACGCCTTCGGGGCGGTCGGCCACCAGACGCTCGCCGTCGGCGGGGAAGTCGCGGACGCGGCGGAGCGGTCCGGGCCCGACCTTTTCGAAGTCGACGACGACGACATCGGCAGCTTTGCCGACTTCGATCGTACCCCGGTCGTGCAGGCCGAACACGGCGGCGGGTTCACCGGTGAGCTTGTGGATCGCGTGCTCGACCGGCATGACGTCCTTGTCCCGCACCCAGTTGCCGAGGAGATCCGTCGCGAAGCACGCGTCGCAGAGCTGCGTGACGTGTGCGCCCGAGTCGGCCAGACCGAGCAGCACGGTGTCCTGCGGGAGCAGCCACGCGATCGCGTCCGGGTCGTTGTTGGCGAGGACGCTCGTGAAGCGCGTCTCGAGGTTCTCGTCGATCGACACGTCGAGCATGACGTCGAGCGGCGTGACACCGCGCTCCTCCGCGATCGCGGTGACCTTGCGACCGACGAGCTCCGGGTGCGCCGACGACTCGGCCACCGTGAGCGCGTCGAAGTTGACGGGCAGCGCACCGCGGCGGCCCTGCAGCTCCTCCCACGCGCGGGCGCGCCACGCCGGGTCGCGATAGGCGGCGATGCGCGTGTCGTCGGGACGGTCCATGAGCTCCTGGAAGCTGGACCGCATGTTGAGTGTGAAGGGCTCGCGCAAGTTCATCTGGAACGTGAGCGGCCGGCACGACACCTGCGGCCACACTTCGACGCCCTCGGCGCGCGCCTTCGTGTTCGCCTCCATGATCTTCTCGTGCCACGGGTAACCCTTGACGGTGAGCAGCGCCGTCCACGTCAGCGGGCGGCCGGCCGCCCGCTGCAGGTCGTACACGTCGGCGTGCGTGACCTTCTCGCCGGGGAGCAGCGCGGCGACGCCCTTGCGCGACGCGCCCAAGGCTTCGAGCAGCGAACGCAGCTCGGCGAGGTCGGCGACGCGCGACGGAACGGGGCGGCCCTGGTCACCGCTGTGGGTCGGCGACGACGAGGTCGCGAAACCCGCGGCGCCGGCGTCCATCGCCTCGCCGATCACCTTCTGCATGGCGCGGATCTCGTCGTCGGTCGCGGCGCGCTCGTAGCCGTCCTCGCCCATCACGAAGATGCGCACCGCGGTGTGGCCGACGTAGCACGCGTAATTGATGAGCGTGCCGCGCCGCTCGATCGCGTCGAGGTACTGCGGGAACGTCTCGAACTCGTCCCACGGCACTCCGGCGAACAACGTGTCGGGCGACATGTCCTCGACGTGCTGCAGCGTGCGGACGAGGAGCTCGCGGTGCTCGGGCCGGACGGGCGCGATCGAGAAGCCGCAGTTGCCCGCGACGACCGACGTCACCCCGTGCCAGCAGCTGGGGGAGAGGGCCGGGTCCCAGAAGACCTGCGCGTCGTAGTGCGTGTGGATATCGACGAACCCCGGCGTGACGAGCTGGCCCGCGGCGTCGAGCTCGCGGCGCCCGGTCAGGCCTTCGCCGACGCCGCTGATGACCCCGTCGGTGACCGCGACGTCGGCGACGAATCCGGTCCGGCCCGTCCCGTCGACGACCGTGCCGCCCCGGATGATCACGTCTGCGGTCATGGTTCTCCCTCGAAGCCTGACGCCCGTGTCAGCGGGCCGACGTCCAGTCTCGCGCACCCCGAATCCCCCCAACAGTTGGCAGGGTTTTCTGTCGTCGAGCCCGATTTCCCTGCCAACTGTTTGCAGGAAAAGCGGGGGCCACGACCGAATTCTCTGCCAACAGTTGGCGAGGTTCGCGGAGTTGACGTGCGTGTCAGGTTCGGGCGACCCTTCTGCCATGACGCAACTGCCCGACACCATGCCGGCCGCGGTGTTCATGGGGCTGCGGGACGTCACGGTGGAGGACCGTCCGACGCCCGTGCCCGGTCCCGGCGAGCTGCTGCTCGAGGTCAGCCACTGCGGGATCTGCGGCTCCGACCTGCACTTCCTGCTCGAGTGGGGCGGCCGGGCCGGCGTGATCGAGGGCCACGAGTTCTCCGGGACCGTCGCCGCGATCGGCGACGGGGTCACGGGATGGAAACCGGGCGACCGGGTCGTCGGGGGACCGTCGCCCCGCTGCGGGAGGTGCGAGTACTGCGTCGCGCACCGGCCGTCCCTCTGTGTCGAGCGCAACTCGGTCGGCGGCGACGGCGGCACCTGGCAAGGTGCGTTCGCGGGCTACAAGACGGTGCGCGCCGCCGAGGCGCTGCGCGTGCCCGACGGTCTCGCGCTGAAGCACGCGGCCCTGACCGAACCCCTCGCCGTCGCGTTGCACGGCATCACGCAAGCGGGCGGCGCCCGCCCGGGCACGCGCTGGCTCGTGACCGGCGGCGGTCCGATCGGGTTTCTCTCGGTCGCCGCGTTGAAGGCGCTGGGTGTCGATGACATCGTCGTCAGCGAACCCAAGGAGAGCCGGCGCGCGCTGTGCGAGAAGTTGGGCGCGCGTGCGGTCGACCCGTCGGAGCTCACGACCCCGGACATGCCCTACGACGTCGTCGAAGACCCGTTCGACGTCGCCCTCGAGTGCTCGGGCAACGGCCGCGCGCAGGAGTCGGCGCTCGCGCAGCTCAAACGCGCGGGCACGCTCGTGCTCGTCGGCGCGGGGATGGCGCGCCCGAAGTTCGACCCCAACCGCATTCTGCTGAACGAGCTCGTGATCACCGGGGCGTTCGTCTACGACCACGACGGCTTCCCGCGCGCGCTCGACCTGCTGGCGTCGGGCAAGCTGCCGAACGATCTGCTCGTCGAGCAGGAGGACTATCCGTTGAGCCGGCTGCTCGACGCGGCGGTCGGCCTCCACGAAGGTGATCTCGCCGCCAAGGCGATGATCGTTCCGCGCGTCTCCTAGGAGTCACCCATGCCGAAGATCGGTCCCGCGTTCGACACGCGCAAACCGCGCTTCAACCACGTCGCGATGAGTCTCACCGCGGAGATGCTCGACGAGGAGCACCGCAAGCTGCGCGCCGACTTCTACGGCGACGTCTTCGGGTTCGATGACATCCCGGTGATGACGATCGACCGCAAGCGCCAGGTCTTCCAGGTGCACAACATCGAGCAGTTCGTCTTCCTCATCGCCGAGGACGACGGCTCGTCAATGGTGTGCCCGCGACTCGACCACTTCGGGCTCTCGGTCGGTGCGGAGTCCGAGCTCGACGACATCTTGGCGCGCGCCAAGAAGTGGCAGGCGCGTGACGAGCGGGTCGACATCATCGACAAGCATGTCGACGACCACGGCATGCTCGCGATTACGAGCATCTACGTCCGCTACCTGCTTCCGATGATGTGCGAGATCCAGTGGTGGGACTACCACGAGCCCCGGGAGAGCAAGTGAACGCAGGATTGGCGTGGGGCGCCTTCGCGCCGCAGGGTTGGAAACTGGAGTACACGGGCTGGTCCGCGGCAAACGCATGGAGCCGTACGAAGGAACTCGCCCGCCTGAGCGAAGAGCTCGGGTACGACCATCTCTGGGTCTACGACCACGTCGAGACTGTGCCTCGCCGCGAGCCCACGCACATGTTCGAGGCGTTCACGACGCTCGCTGCACTGGCGCAGCACACGAGCACGATCAAACTCGGACAGATGGTCACGTGCGCGGCGTATCGCAATCCGGGTCTCCTCGCCAAAGAGGCGGCGTGCGTCGACGTGTTCTCCGACGGCCGGCTCATCCTCGGCATCGGTGCCGGGTGGTACGAACGCGAGTACCAGGCATACGGATTCCCGTTCCCGAGCGCGGGAACGCGGCTGCAGATCCTCGAGGAGACCGTCGAGGTGATCAAGCGCCTGTGGACCGAGGAAACGGTCACGTACCAGGGCAAGCACCTGGCGTTCGACGGTGCGTTTTGCGATCCCAAGCCGCTGCAGCAGCTGCCCGAACTGTGGATCGGCGGCGGCGGCGAGAAGGTGACGCTGCGAATCGAAGCGCGCCACGCCGACAAGACGAACTGGCAGGTCGGCCTCGAGTCCTTCGTGCGCAAGTCGGAACTCCTGCGCGGATACTGCGACGAGATCGGTCGCGATTTCGACGAGATCGTGCGCACGCACGGACCCGATTGCCGGGTGTTCGAGTCCGAGTCCGACATGCAGCGGTGGCTCGACTCGCCCGGAGGCGGCTCGTTGTGGGGTCGCGGCGATCCGGCCGAGTACGTGCGCGACAACCTCGTCGGCACCGCGGAGCAGGTCGCGGAGAAGGCGCAGGCGTACGTCGACGCGGGCTGCCGTGAGTTCGTGCTGTGGTTCCGCGACTTCCCGTCGTCCGACAGCCTGGAGGCGGTCGCGCGCGAGGTGGCTCCCAACGTCCGAATCTGAGCCGTCCCGGACCGAGCACTAGGTTTCGCCTCCGTGACGACGGTCTCCGACGCGCCCCCGCGCAGCCCCGGGCCGGAGGACGACACCTCGAAAACGCTGCGCTCCCGGTTGCTGATCGCCGCCGGTGTTGTCGTCGCGGCGGCGGGGCTCTTGTTCTTCTTCTACACGCGCTCGGCGATGTGGCTCGACGAGGCCCTCACCGTGAACATCGCGCGGTTGCCGCTCTCGCAGTTGCACGCGGCGCTGAAACAGGACGGCGCGCCGCCGCTGTTCTACGTTCTGTTGCATTTCTGGACGGCGGTGCTCGGCACGAGCAACGTCGCGGTGCGATCGCTGTCGGCACTGTTCATGACCGGCACGGTGGTCGCGATGTGGTTCGCGGCCCGCCGGTTCGCCGGCCCGAAGGCGGCGTGGATCGCGGCGGCGCTGACGTTCGCGAGCCCGTATGCGATCCGCTACGCCACCGAAGCGCGCATGTACTCGTTGGAGATGCTGCTCGTCGCGTCCGGAATCGTCGCGTTCCAGCGCGCGCTCGAGAAGCCGAGTGTCGGTCGCCTCGCGGTCGTGTCGGTACTGGTCGCGCTGTTCGTGTACAACCAGTACTGGGCGTTTTATCTGTTGGTCGTGGTCGTCGCGCTTTTCGTGTGGCTCGCCTGGCGCGGTCCCGACCGTGACGCCGCGCGGCGCGTGTTGGTCGCGATCGGCATCGGACTCCTCGTGTTCGTGCCCTGGGTTCCGACCTTCCTCTACCAGCGCGCGCACACGGGTACGCCCTGGGGCGAACCGGTGGCTCCGGGGATCCCGTTCGGATACACGCTGCGCGACTTCGCGGGCGGCGCGAGCGGCACCGCGGCCGACCGCCAGGAGGGCTGGATTCTCTTCTTCATCCTCCTGCCGATGCTCCTGCTCGGCGTGTTCGGGCGTCCGGTCGACGACCGCCGGGTCGAGATCGATCTCCACGTTCCCCGAGAGACGAGGGTGATCGCGTTCCTCGGCGGTGTCGGTCTGCTCGCCGCGCTGTCGTTCAATTACCTCGCCGGGGGAGCGTTCCAGACGCGTTACAGCGCGATCGTGTTCCCGTTCTTCATCCTCCTCGTCGCGCGCGGGTTCACGATGCTGACCGACCCGCGCGTCCTCGGCGGCGCCCTCGTCCTCGCGATCGGGTTCGGGTTCGCCGGCGGCGTTCGCAACGTGCTCACCGAGCGGACGCAGGCGCCCGAGGTCGCGGCGGTGCTCCGCCGCGAGGCCAAGCCCGGTGACGTGGTCGTCTACTGCCCCGACCAGGTCGGCCCGGCCGTGCACCGGCTCGCGCCCACCGGACTCGACGAGGTCGTGTACCCGAGCTTCGCGGGGCCGGAGCGGATCGACTGGGTCGATTACAAGAAGCGCCTCGCGCGGGCCAACGTCGACGAGTTCGCCCGGGCCGCGCTCGTGCGGGCGCGCGGCCACACCCTCTGGTACGTGAGCGCGCCGGGCTACATCACCCACGTCGGCACGTGCGAGGCGCTCTCCGACGCGTTCGCGGCCACGCGCGAACGCGTCCAACGGACGGAGTCGGATCCCCTCGTCTTCGAGAAGCCCGCGCTGCAGATGTTCCCCACGCGCAACGGCGGCTGAGTGCGCGCGCCGGCCCGCGCCGCGCGAGCGGTGCTCGTCCCCTTCGTTGTCTCGCGCGTGATCGTGATCGTCGTCCTCGTCACCGTCCGGCACGTGATCACGACGAACCACTTCGCGATGCCCCTGGCCGCGCACCAGGGCCTGCTCGCCTGGGACGCGAGTTGGTATCGCGACATCGCGCGCGCCGGATACGGCGGCGTCGCGGCGGAGGGTCTGCGGTTCTTCCCGCTGTTCCCGATCCTCGGGCGGATCGTGTCGTGGCTGCCCGGAGCGTCGGCGGGGTTCGGGGTCGTGCTCGTCGCGAACGTCTCGGCCCTGGTTCTCGGCTTCGTGTTGTATGCCCTGGCAATGCACGAACGCGACGATCCGGAGCTCGCGCGCCGCGCGGTCTGGCTCGTGTATCTCGTTCCCTCCGCGTTCGTGCTCGTGATGGGCTACGCCGAGGCGACCTTCATGGTGTTCGCGGGCGCGGCGCTGCTCGGTCTGCGCACCCGCCGCTGGTGGCTCGCCGCGCTGTTCGGATTCCTCGCGGGGTTGACGCGACCCGTCGGGGTGTTGCTCGCGATTCCCGCGGCGGTCGAGGGCTGGCAACGGCGCGACATCAAGGCAATTGCACCCGCGCTCGCGCCGGTCGCGGGACTGCTCGCGTTCCTCGTCTGGGCCGAACATCGCTCGCACGACTTCCTGTATCCGTTGCGCGCCCAACAGGATCCGACGCGGCGCGGCCACTGGGTCGATCCGGTTCGCGCCGTCGCGCACAACACGCGCGAGCTGTTCACCGGCGATCACGTGAGCGCGGGTATCCACGCGTTGAGTGCCGTCGTGTTCGTTCTGTTGCTGGTGGTCGTCGCACGCCGGTGGCCGCTCTCGTTCACGCTCTACGTGGGGGCGGCGCTGATCGTCGCGTTGAGCAGCCGCAACCTCGACTCGCTGGAGCGTTACGGCCTCGCGACGTTGCCGCTCGTCCTCGCCGGGGCGGACGTGATCGCGGCGCCGGCCACGGAACGCGTCGTCCTCACGCTCGCCGGGGCGGGACTCGTCCTCGCCTCGCTGCTCGCGTTCACCGGCGTGTTGGTGCCCTGACGGTCCGGCTCCGGGGCGCGCGAACCGCGGTCGGTAGACTTTCCCGAACATGTCCGAGGCCGGAATCCCGCCTGCCGAGCTGTCGGTCGTCATCATCGGTGCCGGTCCCGCCGGGCTCACTGCCGCGTACCAGCTGATGAAGGCCGGACACGCGGCCCAGGTCACCGTATTGGAGAGCGACGACGTCGTCGGCGGGATCAGCCGCACGGTTCAGCGCGACGGCTGGCGCTTCGACATCGGCGGCCACCGGTTCTTCACCAAGGTCAAGCAGGTCGACGACCTGTGGTGGGAGATCCTCGGCGAGGAGAATTTCCTGAGCCGGCCCCGCCAGAGCCGGATCTTCTACCGAGGCAAGCTCTACGACTACCCGCTCGCGCCGATGAACGTGCTGCGGAACATCGGGCCGGTCGAGGCCGTGCGCTGCGTCGGCTCGTACGTCTGGGTGCGGATCAAGCCGCCGAAGAACCAGGACACGCTCGAGGGCTTCATCGCGAGCCGGTTCGGGTGGCGTCTGTATCAGCACTTCTTCAAGGCGTACAACGAGAAGGTTTGGGGGGTCTCGGCTGCGGAGATCTCCTCCGACTGGGGCGCGCAGCGGATCAAGAACCTCTCGCTCGGCCGGGCGGCGTGGGAGGCGATCAAACCGAAGCGCGCGAACGCGAAGCGCGAGAAGTCGAAGATGGTGACGAGCCTCATCGACGAGTTCAACTACCCGAAGTACGGACCGGGGATGATGTGGGAGGTCGCGACCGAGAAGGTGAAGGCGGCCGGCGTCCGCGTCGAGTTCGACCGGGCCGTCACCGAGATCCGTCACCGCGACGGGCGCGCCACCGCGGTCGTGGCCGTCGACGCCGACGGTGTGGAGCACGAGTACTCCTGCACGCACGTGATCTCGTCGATGCCTATGGGCGCGCTCTGCGCGGCGATGGATCCCGAGACCGACGTCGCGACGCGTGACGCGGCCAACGACCTGCGCTTCCGCTCGCATCTGACGGTCGCGCTGGTCGTCCCGCAGGAGTACTCGTTCACCGACAACTGGGTCTACATCCACGATCCCGTCGTGAAGGTCGGCCGCGTGCAGAACTTCGGCTCGTGGTCGCCGTTCATGGTGAAGGACGGGCGAACCTGCCTCGGCCTCGAGTACTTCGTGAACGAGGGCGACGAGATGTGGACGAAGGACGACGACGCGCTGATCGAGCAGGGAAAGCGGGAGATGCACCAGCTCGGTCTCGTCGCCGATCCCGAGCGGGTGGAAGCGGGCTACGTCGTGCGCATGCCGAAGGCGTATCCGGTCTACGACGACGTGTACCAGGGCAACGTCGAGACGCTGCGCAAGTGGCTCGCGGCGAACACGCCGAACGTGTATCCGTGCGGCCGCAACGGCATGCACAAGTACAACAACCAGGACCACTCGATGCTCACGGCGATGCTCTCGGTCGAGAACATCCTCGGCGCCGACCACGACGTCTGGTCGGTGAACGTGGAAGCCGAGTACCACGAAGAGCAGATCGGCGAAGCCGGTGCGGGCCGGGGGAGCACCGGGCGCGACGCGCCCTTCCTGCCGCGTCAGTCCTGACGGCGGCGGACCCGCCCGATCACGCGATCCCGCGCCGCCCACCACGTCACGAGCGCCATCGCCTCCGCGACGATGCGCCACGACATCTTCGAGTTGCCGCGGACGCGGTCGGTGAACGCGATCGGCACCTCGTCGATGCGGCCGCCGGCGTTGCGGACCCGGTAGGTCATCTCGATCTGGAAGCCGTAACCGGTCGAGTGGGTCGAGTCGAAGTCGATCGCCTCGAGGATCGACGCGCGGTACGCGCGGTAGCCCGCTGTCGTGTCGCGCACGTCCATGCCGAGGCAGAACGCGGCGTAGCGGTTGCCTGCCACCGACAGTGCCAGCCGGTGCTTCGGCCAGTTCGGCACGCTTCCGCCCGGCGTGTAACGCGAGCCGAGCGCGAGGTCGGCGCCCCGGTCGACGGCCGCGAGCAGGCGAGGCAGGTCGGCCGGGTCGTGCGAGAGGTCGGCGTCGATCTGGACCATGACGTCGTAGCCGCGCGCGATTCCCACCGCGTGTCCGGCGCGGTACGCACTGCCGAGCCCCAACTTCCGCGGCCGGCGCAGGACCTCGATGCCGCCGAACTCGGCGCCGAGCGCCTCCGCCTTCTCCGCGGTGCCGTCGCCGCTGTTGTCGTCGACGACGAGGATGTGCGCGTCGGGAACCGCCTGGCGCACGCGCCGGATCAGCAGCTCGATGTTCTCGACCTCTTCGAAGGTGGGCACCGTCACCCAGACGCGGCGAGGAGTCACGGACCACCCACCGGGGATCGAGGGCCGCGGGCGATCGCGAACAGGCCGGGTGTGCGGTCGTCGATGTGCTCGCTCGTGAAGAAGTCGGTCTCGGCGATGCCCGAGCCGATGCCGGTGCGGTTGTTCCCGAGCAGCTTGTAGACGGCGGGAAGCACGCGCTCATAGCTCCACACGTAGGCCGCGCGGGGCATCCGGCGCCGCAAGCCGAGGAAGTCGAGCCGGAGCAGCCGCTCGCCGCTGGCGCGCCGCGCGTCGAAGTCCGCGTGCAGCGCGTCGTCGCCCTCGAGACCGACGCACGTGACGTCCTCGAAGAACAGCGACAGAAGCGACACGAGGTGCGACCGCTCGAACAGGTACACGTGGAACGGGTTCTCGAAATCGGCCGGCGAGTTTGGTGTGATCACGAACGCGGTGCCGTCGGCGCGCAGGACCCGCGCGAGCTCGGCGACGTGCGTGACCGGATTGGTGAAGTGCTCGATGAGGTGTGACGAGACGACGTAGTCGACGCTGCGGTCGCGCAGCGCGAGCGCGCTGCCGTCGGAAGCGAGGAATCGCAGACCGGCGCCGGCCGCGGCGTGGTCGCGGGCGGCGGCGCGCATGGTCTCGGGGCTGTAGTCGGCGCCGATCACCAGCCGGGAGTTGCCTGTGAGGCGGTTCGTCTCGTCGCCGACACCGCATCCGACGTCGACGACCACGCCGGTCCCGAGCCGCGCGACCACCTCGCGGTACCCCGCATCGTGGAATGCGAGCAGCGAATCGGGTGTCGCTCCCTGCATCGGGCGTTCGCCCGTGAGCTTCATGTCCAGGTCGCTCCGTCACTCACCTACGAGCCTCGGAGCGTACAGCGCACGCCCCGAGCGGGCAGGCGCGAACCCAGGCCCGACCGGGGTAGGGACCTAGAATCCCCGCGCCCTCTTCGTTGTCGATCCGTGCCGCGGAGGCCCCTGTCCTTGAGTGATCCTGCCCGCACCGGTGACGGTCCGACCGAGGTGGGGAAGAACGGCGGTGCCGACTGTCTCGCCGACATCGCCGCATCGGCCGGACTCCGCCGGATCGCGATCCTCGCGTGGCGCGACCTCGACGACCCCGAGGCCGGCGGCTCCGAGATCCACGCGGCGCGGGTCGCGACCCTCTGGGCCGAGGCCGGGATCGAGGTGACGATGCGGACGTCGTACGCGCCGGGATCCGCTCAGGTCGGCTGGCGCGACGGCTACCGCGTGATCCGCAAGGCCGGCCGCTATCTCGTGTTCCCGCGCGCGGCGTTCAGCGAGATGATGCACTGGCACGGCGCGAGTGACGCGCTCGTCGAGATCTGGAACGGCATGCCGTGGTTCTCGCCGCTGTGGGCGGCGAACCGCACACGCGCGGTGTGGCTGCACCACGTGCACGACACGATGTGGGACATGACGCTGCCCCCGCGCCTCGCGCGCCTGGGCCGCACGGTCGAGTTCCGCGTCGCGCCGCCGATCTACCGCGGTTCGCGCATCGTGACGCTGTCGGAGTCGTCGAAGGACGAGATCGCGCGCCGCCTGCGGATGCGGCCTTCGAACATCTCCGTCGTCCCGCCGGGCATCGACCCGTCGTTCAAGCCGGGTGGCGCGCGCGACCGGGACCCGCTCGTCCTCGCGGTCGGGCGCTTGGTCCCGGTGAAGCGGTTCGACGTGTTGATCGACGCCCTCACCGACGTCAAGACTCGTCGGCCCGATCTGCGCGCGGTGATCGTGGGCGAGGGCTACGAGCGCGACGCGCTCGAACGCCGCATCGCCGAGCTGGGCGCGCGGGACTGGATCTCGCTGCCCGGCCGCGTCGACGAAGCCGGCCTGCTCGACCTCTACCGTCGGGCGTGGCTCGTCGCCGGCGCGTCCCGCCACGAGGGCTGGGGGATGACCATCACCGAGGCCGCGGCGTGCGGAACGCCCGCGGTCGCGACCCGCATCCCGGGGCACATGGATGCGATCGTCGACGGAGTCACCGGTCTGCTCGTCGACCACGAAAAGGGCCTGGCCGGCGCCATCGAGCGGGTGCTGCGCGACGACGCGTACCGCGCGCTGCTCGGCAAGGACGCGCTCGAGCACGCATCGCAGTTCACCTGGGCGGCAACGGCACGCGGGACGCTCGAAGTCCTCGCGGCCGAAGCGCGGCGCCGCACTTCGGCGTGAGCACCCTGTTCGCGACGCGCCGGCGGCGGTCGGCGCTGGGTTACGTCCTGCTCGCGCTCCTCGCCTACGTACCTCCGCTCCTCACTGCGCGCGGGAAGGTCGGCGCGGACACGAAGCAGTACCTCTATCTCGATCCCGGCCGCCTGCTCTCGCGTTCGGTCTCGATGTGGGACCCGCACGTCGGGATGGGCACGGTTACCCATCAGACGATCGGCTACGCGTTCCCCATGGGCCCGTACTACTGGGTCCTCGACCAGCTCGGTTCTCCCGCGTGGATCTCCCAGCGTCTGTGGCTCGGCTCGCTCCTCTTCGCGGCCGCGCTCGGGGTCTTGTACCTGCTGCGGACGTTCGGCCTGCGCGGACCGGGCGTCGTGGTGGCCGCGCTCGCGTACATGTGCACGCCGTACGTGCTCGACTACGCAGCCCGGATCTCGGTGTTGCTCATGCCGTGGGCCGCGCTGCCCTGGCTGATCGCCCTGACGCGCAAGGCGCTGCGCACCAAGAGTTGGCGGTACCCGGCGATCTTCGCGTTGATCATCCAGGTGATCGGCGGGGTCAACGCAACCGCGCTCATCTATGCCGGGGTCGGGCCGGTCCTGTGGATCCTCTACGCGTGGCTCGTGACCCACGAAGTCGACTTCCGGCGCGCGTTCGGCGTCGCCGCGCGCATCGGTTCGCTCACGCTGCTCACGTCGCTGTGGTGGATCTCCGGTCTCCGCATGCAGGGGAAGTACGGCCTCGACGTCTTGAAGTACAGCGAGACCGTCAAGACGGTCGCGCTCACCTCGATGCCGAACGAAGTGCTGCGCGGCCTCGGCTACTGGTTCTTCTACGGGCAGGACCGGCTCGGGCCGTGGATCGAGGCCGCCCGCGACTACACCCAGCACGAGTACGTCATCGCCGCGGGATATGCGCTCGTCGTCGCCGGACTGCTCGCGGCTGCGTTCCTGCGCTGGCGGCACCGCGTGTTCTGGGTGTTGCTGCTCTTCCTCGGCGTCGTGATCTCGGTCGGCGCCCACCCCTACGACAGCCCGACCCCGCTCGGCGCGCTCTTCAAGAAGTTCCAGACGTCGTCGACGGCGGGCCTCGCGCTCCGCAGCACCGGTCGGGCCACACCGCTCGTCGTGCTGTCGCTCGCGGTGTTGCTCGGGATCGGGGTGAACAGCGCGTATTCGTGGCTGCGCGCCCGCGGTCGCACCGCACTCGCGTATTCGGTTCCGGTCATCGCCGGCCTGTTGATCTTCCTCAACTTCCCGGCGCTCGTCGACGGCACGTTCTACGGCAAGAACCTGCAACGGTCGGAGAACCTGCCTGCCTACTGGACGAGCGCGATCGCCGCACTCGACAAGGGCGACCACCAGACCCGGATCCTCGAGGAGCCGGGCGCCGACTTCGCGTCGTACACGTGGGGGAACACCGTCGATCCCATCACGCCCGGGCTCACGGACCGGCCCTATGTCGCGCGTGAGCTGATCCCGTACGGCACTCCGGGTTCGGCCGACCTGTTGAATGCCATCGACCGCCGCCTCCAGGTCGGCGTCGCCGATCCGAACGCGCTCGTTCCCCTCTGGCGCCGGATGGGTGTCGGCGACGTCGTCGCGCGCAACGACATCAACTACGAGCGGTACGACCTCGTCCGGCCCGAGGATCTCGCCGCGGTGCTGAACGCGACACCGGGGCTCGAGCGGGGAGTCGGGTACGGACCGCCGTCGACGTTCGCTTTGCCGAGCGGTTACAGCGACGAGATCAGTCTCCAGACACCGTCTTCGGCCGCGCCGATGGCGCCTGTCGTCGTGTACCACGTCACCGATCCGACGAAGATCGTGCGGGGCGAGTCGACCCAACAGGCATTGATGGTCAGCGGCGACGGTGAAGGACTCGTCGACGTCGCGGGCGTCGGCCTCGTCGACGGAACCGGCGTGATCCGCTATTCGGCGTCGTACACGACGCCGGCCGCCCTGCGCGGCGCGACGGGCGGCGGCGATCTGTTGGTCGTCACCGACAACAACCGGCTGCGGGCGCGCAAGTGGACTACCGTGACCCAGACGGTCGGGTTCACCGAGCAGGCGAACGCGGCCGACGCGCCGCTGACGACGGATACCGGCGACGCCCGCCTCGACGTGTTCCCGGGCGAGCAGCCGTCCGCGCTGACGACGACGAACCAGGTGGGCGTGAAGCGCGTCGTCGCGACGGCGTACGGCAACACGAACACGTACTGGCCCGAGGACCGGCCGGCGATGGCGCTCGACGGCGACCTCACCACGGCCTGGCTCACCCAGGGTTTCGGCGACGCGCGCGGTCAGCGGATCGAGATCGACCTGGATGACCCGATCACGACCGACCGCGTGAACCTCGTGCAGCCGCTGACCGGGAACCCGAACCGATGGATCACCGATGCGGTACTGAAGTTCGACGGGGCCAACCCGGTGCCGGTGCAGCTCGGCGCGCAGTCGCGGACGGCTGCGGGACAGACCATCACGTTCCCGAAGCGCACCTTCCGATCGATGTCGATCACGATCACCCAGACCAACGACCACCGACCCAACCTCTTCGGCCAGGAGGATCCCGTCGGCTTCGCCGAGATCCGGCTGCGCGACCAGGGCGCGTTCCAGAACGTCCACGTCGCCGAGTTCGTGCAGATGCCGACCGACCTCGTCGACGCGCTCGGCCCGGCCGCGAGCAGCCATCCGCTCGTCTACGTGATGGACCGCGATGCGATCCGTCCGGTACCGCCGCGCACGCAGCCCGAGTTGTCGATGAACCGCGAGTTCTCGGTGCCGAACACGCGCTCGTTCGTGCTGACCGGGAACGCGACCGTGAGTCCGGACGCACAAGAGGAATTGCTCGACGAGATCTTCGCCGGCAACGCGACGACGGTCGCGTCCGCTTCGTCGAGCGGGTTCCTCGACGGGTGCCTGACATGCCGGGCGGCGGCCGCGTTCGACGGCGACACCACGACCGCGTGGCAGACCCGCTTCGATGCCGCGACCGGCGCGTGGGCGCAGGTGGAGACGCCCGCCCCGGTCCGCTTCGATCACATCGACCTCGCCGTGGTCGCCGACGGCCGGCACTCGGTGCCCACGCAGATTCGCCTCGACGCCGACGGCAGCACCCGGCTGCTGACGGTGCCGCCGATCCCCGACAAGTCGACGCCGAATGCGGCGACGAACGTGCGTCTCCACTTCCCGGTCGTCCGCGGCAGCCGGGTGCGGTTCACCGTGACCGCGGTGCGCGACGAACACACGCGCCTGTTCGGCACTGCCCGCACACGCGTCGAACCCGTAGCCGTCGCCGAGTTCGGTGTCCCCGGCGTGACCGTGCCGCCGGTGGGGAAGGGACGCATCGACAGCGGATGCCGCCGCGACCTCGTCGCGCTCGACGGGAAGCTGTTGTCCGTCCGCGTCACGGGCAACGTCGCAGACGCGCAGAAGCCGATGGGGCTGACGATCACACCGTGCGGCGGCGCGGTCACGCTCATCAAGGGAGTGCACGACCTGACGACGGCCGAGGGAAGCCAGGTCGGCTTCTCCGTCGATCGCATCGCGCTCGCATCCGACACCGCGAGCACGCCGCTCGCGGTCGGGCAAGGACACGTCAAGGTCGTGACGCCCGCGCCGACGCCGGCCGCGGTCGACGTCACGCACAACGGCGCGACCGACGTGCGCGCGCACGTCACCGACGCGAAGAGCCCGTTCTGGCTCGTGCTCGGACAGTCCCGCAGCCCGGGCTGGCACGCACACGTGGTCGGCGGGCACGACCTCGGACCGCCGCAGCTCGTCGACGGGTACGCCAACGGCTGGCTCGTCACACCGCCGGCCGGCGGCGCGGGGTTCGACGTCGTCTTCGAGTGGACGCCCCAGCGCCAGGTCTGGGCCGCGATCTGGTTGTCGCTCCTGGGCGCGCTGCTGTGCCTCGGCATCATCGTCGTGACGTGGGTGCGCCGGCGCTCGGTCATCGCCACCTCGGCGACCGCGCGGGCCGGCGACGCCGACGCCGAGCTCTCCTGGTCACCGGTCGAGGCGATCCGGCGCGGGTCGCGGGTACGTTGGATCGCCCCGCTCGTGTGCGGTTTGCTCGCGGCCCTCGTGGTCGCGCCGTGGGTCGGCGTGCTCGTCGCCGCCGTCATCGCGGTCGTCGTCGTCTGGCCGCGCCTCCGCGCGGTCGTCATGGTCGCGCCCGCGGCACTGCTCGCGCTGTGCGCGTTCTACATCGTCGTGGAGCAGTACCGCTACCGGTACCCGTCGGTCTTCGAATGGCCGACGGTGTTCCCGCACGCACGCACGCTGGCATGGATCGCGGTCGTCTTGCTCGCCGCCGACGCGGTCACCGAGATCCTCCGTGCCCGTTTTGATCGCGGCGATCGCGGCGATCGAGTCGCCGGCGACGAACGCGCCGCCGGTCGTCCGGCGCGTCCGGACGAGCCGGACGACGACGAGCTCGCGCCGGTCTATCTGGAAACCGAGCCGGAGGCCGGAGCCGACACGTCATAATTGTCCGTGCTCCAGGTACGGGAACTCGCGGTCGAGGTGGGAGGGCGGTACACCCTCACCGACGCGTCGTTCTCGCTGCACGCGGGCGACAAGGTCGGATTGGTCGGCCGCAACGGCGCCGGCAAGACGTCTCTGCTCAAAGTGCTCGCGGGCTCTGCGCCCGCCGCGCACGGCGTGGTGTTGCGGCCCGAATCGACCGGCTACCTCCCGCAGGACCCGCCGCCCCGTGGCTCCGGCCTCGACGGCACCGCGCTCGCGCACGTGCTCTCGGGGCGCGGTCTCGACGCCGCCGCCCGCCGGCTCGAAGAACTGCGGGCCAAGGTCGACGCCGATCCCTCGGCGCGCAACGTGAAGGCGTACGGCAATGCCGAGGACGCGTTCCAGGCGAGCGGCGGTTACGCAGCCGAGTCCGAGGTGCGGCGGATCGCGGCGGGACTCGGACTCCCGCCCGACCGCCTCGATCTGCCGATCCACGCGCTCTCGGGCGGCGAACGCCGGCGCGCGGAGCTGGCGCGAATTCTGTTCGCGGGCGGCGATCTGATGCTGCTCGACGAGCCGACGAACCACCTCGACGTCGACGCCAAGGCGTGGCTGATGTCGTTCCTGCGTTCCTACCGGGGCGCGCTCCTCGTGATCAGCCACGACCTCGCGCTCCTCGACCAGGCCATCACGCGCATTCTCCACCTCGATGAGGGCGAGCTCATCGAATACCGCGGCACCTATTCGCAGTACCTCGTCGCGCGTCGGGCCGACGAGGAACGGCGCCAAAAGATCGCGACCCGCCAGGAGTCCGAGATCCGCCGTCTGCGGACGCTTGCGGACTCGATGCGGCATCAGACCGAGAAGCGCGCCCGTATCGCCAAGACGCTCGATCGTCGCGTCGAACGCATGAATTCGGAGCGGATACAGGTGGCGAAGTCCGGCCGGACGATGCGCGTCTCGTTGCCCGATCCGCCGCACGCGGGCCGCATCGTGCTGGAAGTCGCCGATCTGGCCAAGGCGTTCGGGCCCAAGGTCGTGTTCGAGGACGTCTCCTTCGACGTCGAGCGTGGCGAACGCCTCTTGGTGCTCGGGCTGAACGGCGCCGGGAAGACGACCTTGTTGCGGTCGCTCGTCGGGGAGCTGGAACCCGAGCTCGGCCGCGTGCGTCTCGGGCACGGCGCGTCGATGGGGTACTACGCGCAGGAGCACGAGGGCATCACGCCGGGACGCACCGTGATCGCGCACATTCGGGAGACGTCGGGCGAAGGCGACCAATTTCTACGCGGTTTGCTCGGCATGTTCGGGCTGCGCGGCGAGCTCGCGTTCCAGGACGCGGGAACGCTGTCGGGCGGCGAGAAGACGAAGCTTGCGCTGGCCATGCTTGTCGCCGGGCAGCACAACCTGCTGCTCCTCGACGAGCCGACGAACAACCTCGATCCGCCGTCGCGTACCGCGATCGGCAACGCGCTGCGTTCGTGGAAGGGCGCGATGGTGCTCGTCAGCCACGATCCCGAATTCGTGACCGAACTCGCGCCGAATCGCGTGCTACTCATGCCCGAGGGTGTCGTCGACTACTGGTCCGACGATCTCCTCGACCTCGTGGAGTTGGCCTGAACCGACGACCTCTCGGGGTCCCTGACACGAGCGTCAGGTTCGGCTTATGATCGCCGGACCCGGGGGAGGTTGCAACATGAACGGACGGCGTACATTCGTCGCACTTTTCGTCACGCTCGCCATCACGCTCGCGGCGTGTGGCAGCAGCAGTAAGTCCACGAGCAGCGGCGGCGGCTCGACCACGAGCTCGACCGCGCCCGCGGTCGTATCGAAGACGCTCGGTCCGGGCGTTACCGCCAACTCGATCAAGATCGGCGTGTCGCTCGTCGACTTCGCGTGCATCCAGCAGTTCATCGACTTCACGCGTCCGAACCAGCAGGCGATCTACCAGGACTTCATCAACAACGTGAACAAGTCCGGCGGCATCAACGGCCGCAAGATCGTCCCCGATTTCAACACCGAGTGCCCGCTCACGTCGACGAGTGATCTCCTGGTGCAGGTCTGCACCAAGTTCACCGACGACGACAAGGTCTTCGCGGTCATCGGCAACCTGAGCGACGCGGCACAGGACTCGGCCATGCACGTCTGCATCGCCAAGCAGCACAACACGCCGGTGCTCACGTTCCAGGTGACCCAGGACATGTTCAATCAGATCCCTGGTGGCATGCTGATATTCCCGGGGACCACGCCCGAGCGATCTTCCGCCGTGCTGTTCGAGCTCGCGAACAAGCAGGGCGTTCTCAACGGCAAGAAGCTCGCGGTCTTCGCGGAGCAGACGTCCGAACCGTCGGTGAAGAAGTACGTGTTGCCGGCCATCGAAAAGACCGGCGTCGCGACCGGGACGACCGCGTACGTGACGATCAACGGCCCTGACACGACGGCTGCACAGGCCCAGCTCGACAGCTTTATCGAGCGGTGGAAGTCCGAAGGCGTCAACGCCGTGTTCATCACGGGCCAAGACGCCGTGACCAAGCAGTTCGTCGAGAAGATCACCCAGCAGATGCCGGGCGTCACGCTCCTGACCGACATCGGCGACGCGATCTCGCAGGGCCAGGACGAGACCAAGGCCGGAGCGAATCCCAACCCGTACGAGGGCATGTACTACGCCGGCGGCTACGGCGCGGCCGACTACGCCAAGAGCGCCAACTGGAAGTACTGCGCGTCGATCTACCAGACGGAGACCGGCAAGGCGGCGCCCGGCCCGCTGACGGTCGCGAAGGTCAACGTCGGCGGCAAGGAGCTGACCGACCAGACGTACAACACCATCAACGACGCCTGTCAGATGATCTCGACCCTGCAACAGATCCTCACGAAGGTCGGCCCGTACGTGAACGCGCAGAACTGGGTGTCGACGGTGAACTCGTTCGGCCCGATCATCAATCGGGGCGGCGGTCCGTACGCGTCGCTACGGCAGGGCAAGTACGACGACGACGACACGTTCCAGTTCCAGCAGTTCGACTCGTCGCTGCCGCCCAACGGCAACTGGAAGGCGCTCGGCCCGTACCAGAACATCTCGAGCTGAGACGGGAGGGTTCCGGCTGAGCAACAGCGCACGCGCGGCCCGGCGGTTCCGCCGGGCCGCGGTCGTCGGTCTCGTCGTCGTCACGGCGGCGTGCAGCAGCAGCGCCAAAGGCGGTGCACCGGTGACAACGCGCCCGGCCGCCGGCGCGACGACGTCGACTGCTCCGAAGGACAGGTCGCTCGGTACTGGCGTCACCCCGACCCGGATCAAAGTCGGCGTGATGATGATCGACTTCTCGTGCATCGAGCAGTTCGTCGACGCGCTCGAGCCCGAGCAGCAACGCGCGTATCAGGTGTACTTCGACGACATCAACGCCAAGGGTGGTATCAACGGCCGCAAGATCGTGCCCGTCTACAAGATGTACTGCCCGATCAATCTCGCGACCGAACTCACCGCGTGCACGTCGCTCACCGACGACGATCACGTCTTCGCCGCGGTCGGAACGTTTTATGACCCCAACGGGACCGCGCAGCTGTGCTTCGCAAAGCAGCACCGCACGATCATCATCGGGAGCCCCCTCACGCAGGCGCTCATCGACAGCGGACCACCGGGGTTCATGCTGACGACCGACATCACCTCGGAACGCCGTCTGCGCGTGATCATGGCGCTACTGAAGAAGGAGCACACGCTCGACGGCAAGAAGGTCGCGGTCGTCGACATCGCCGCCGACCATCCGCGGGTGAAGTCGGTGGTCGGCCCCGCGTTGAAGCAACTCGGTGTCCAGCGGGGCACCGACGCCACGCTGACGATCACCGGCGCGGACACGACTGCGGCGCTGAGCCAGCTCGACAGCTTCATCGAGCACTGGAAGACCGAGGGCACGAATGCGCTCATCCTCGTGGGGGACGAAGTGTCGTCGAAGCAGTTCGTCGAGAAGATCAAGGGCGCGGTGCCGTCGATGCAGCTCGTCTCGGACACCACGAGCGTGCTCGACGGCGCCCGCGACGAGCAGAAGGCGCACGTGACGCCGAATCCCTACGACGGGATCCTCACCGCCGAGGGCCAGACCGGCATCGAACACACCAAGACTCCGCACTTCACGTACTGCCGTGACATCTGGGAGAAGGCGACGGGGGAGAAGATGCCCTCGCCCAACGTCGTGATCAAGCTGCCGAACGGCAAGCAGAACGACATCTACAGCGAGGTCGAGACGGCCTGCGCGTACACGACCTTTTTCGCGACCATCGCCAAGCGCGTCGGCCCGTACCTCAACGACGCCAACTGGGTGAACACCGTCAACGGCTTCGGTCCGGTCGACGACACGTCGACGATCTACGCGTCGATCCACACCGGCAAGTACGACGCCGACGACACGTACGGGCTGGTCGCCTACGACCCCAAGATCGGGGCCGACGGCGACTGGACGCACGTGACGCCCGAGGAGAACGTCTCCGGCTTCTGAGGCACCGGCCGGCATGCGCCGTTCCCGGCGCTTTCGATCCCGTCCGTGGGCGAATTTCTACGCCTCGCGCCGGAATTCGCGCAACGAACGGGCACAACGACGAGCGCCGCGAACTCGGCGCTGCGGATTACGAGGCGTCGGCGGTGGCGTTGGACCGCTGGATCGAACGGTCATCGGTCCCGAGGTACGACGCGACGACGAGCGCGTCGTTTCGGACCGTCTCGGGTTCGCCGTGCGCGATCACGCGTCCGGCCTCGAGGCAGTAGATCCGGTCGCTGATCGACATGATGAGCGGGAGGTCGTGCTCGACGACGATGAGCGTTGCGTCGAGCTCGCGCTGGATGCGCTTGATCAACGGTCCGAATGCCTCGGCCTCGCGCTGGGCGACGCCGGCGGTGGGCTCGTCGAGACACACAACGCGCGGCCGAACCGCGAGCATCGACGCGAGCTCGACGATCCGGCGGGTGCCCGTGGAGAGCTCGGCGATGAACCGGTCGGCGTAGCGGCCGAGGCCGAGGTAGTCGATGAGCTCGGCCGCTTCCATGCGCTTCGTGCGTTCCTTGGAGATCGCCGGCGGCATGAAGAGCAACGAGCCCCAGAAGGACGTACGCCCGCGGGCCTCCAGTGCGAGCTGCACGGTCTCGCGGACGGTCAGCTCCGGGAAGAGGTTCGCGGCCTGGAACGTGCGACCGAGTCCGGCGCGGGCGCGCTGGTGCGGTGCAAGCCGGGAGACGTCGGTGCCGAGCAGCTCGACCCGCCCGCGGCTTCCGACGTATCCGCCGATCGCGTTGAGGAGGGTTGACTTCCCGGCGCCGTTCGTGCCGATGAGCCCGATCACCTCGCCCGCGTCGGCATGGAAATCGACGGCGTCGACTGCGGCCAGACCGCCGAACTCGACGCTGAGCGCGACGGTGCGTAGCACGCTGCCGTCGTCGTTCGTGGTGAGCTCGGCGGCGGGGCGCGCCGACAACGAGACGGGCGGGGCGACCACGGTCTTCGTCGCCCGTTCGGGGAGACGCTTTTCGAGCCAGCGGAGGATCATGCCGCGCAGCGAGTACCCGAGCTGGGTGAAGCCGCCGGGGATGTAGAGCAGGACGATCAGCAGGCCGAGGCTCGAGGTGAGCAGCGCCACCGTCTCGTTCTTCGGCCAAAAGAGCGGCAGGCCGACGACCCACAACGCGCCCGTGACCGCGCCGGCGAGGCTGCCGAGGCCGCCGATTACCGCCATGGCGACAACAGTGAGCGAGTCCTCGACGCGGAAGAACGCCTCGTTGTAGCTGAATGCCTGCACGGTGCCGGCGAGGACCGCACCGCCCAGACCGGCCAGGAAGCCACTGACCGCGAACGCGGTGAGCTTCGCTCTCGTCGGTGACACCGTGAACGCCGCGGCACCCGCTTCGTTCTCGCGGACGCCGACGATCGCTCGGCCGATGCCGGTGCGGCGCAGGTGACCGACGAGCAAGAGGACGAGGACCAGCACGCCCAGGGCAAAGAAGTAGTACGCGCGGTTGTGCACGGTCAGGTCGATCGGGCCGAGCTTGCCCCGTTCGACCTCGCCGATCGTCGAACCTTCCGATCCGACGAGGATCGGTCGGGGGAACACATAGACCTCGGCCGCGATCGCGAATGCGAGCGTGCTGATCGCGAGCAGGAGGCCCTTCACGCGCAACGCTCCGAGTCCGATCGCGACCGCGACCGCGCAGGCAACGAACGCGCCAAGCAGGATGGCCAGGACAAACGGCACACGGTGCAGGGTGCCGCTGCGGTCGATCGATGCGGTGAACAAGGCGGCCGACCCGGCGAGGCACAGCGCCGCCGCGCCCGCGGCCGACCACCGCTGTCGACGATCGACTGTCGTACCGAGCGCGACACCGATCGCCGTCGCGGCGAGGATGAGGAGAATGAGCGCGGCGATCATCGGCAGCGGCCGCACCGAGCCGGCGGCGAGCCGGTTCGATCGCCAGCCGATGTTTACCGTGATGCCGCGGATCAGCGCGCCCGCGCTGAGAGCACCGAGACCGGCGAACGCGGCCTGACCGAGTGACAGCTGTCCGGCCCAGCCGGTGAGCACGGTCACCGACACCGCGATGATCGCAGTCGAAAGGATGAGCGAGTAGGCCTGCTGGTGCGACGACTGCGTGAGGAGGAACGGCGCGGCGAGTGCGACCACGAGCGCGACGGCAGCGGTGATGTTCGGCATGCGCCGTACCCACCACACCTCGCGGAGCCGCTCGGGCACCGCCGGGACCCTCGGCGCGAACGAGAAGGCGTCACGCGTCGACTCGTCCGTTCGGCTGATGCGGGCCACGAGGACCAGCACCAGCAGGAACAGCACGAACTGCACGACGCCCGGCGTGTTCGGGAAGTTGTAGTTCAGGAGTTGATACAGGACGCCGACGCCGAGCGCGCCCGCGACGGTTCGCGGGAACGACGTCATTCCACCGATCAGCGCGGCGGTGAGCGCGAGCAGCAGCGTCTCGGGGCCGACCTGGACGAGGTCGGTGGTGCCGCTCTGGGTCGCGTACAGCACGAGCGCGATGCCGGACAGCAGCCCGCTGATCGTCCAGATCGCGGTCGACATCAGCTTCGGGCTGATGCCGGTCATCCGGGCCAGATCGGGGTTCGTGGCCGACGCCCGGACCGCGTCGCCGAACACCGTGCGGCCGAGGAGCCACCACAACGCGATCGTCACGATCGGCACCACGACGATGGCGAGCAGTTGCGGTCCGGTGATCGTGACGTTGGTGATCTGGAAACCGGCGACGTGTAGGTGGCCGAGCGATGTGAGGGTCCACTTCGACGTCATCGGGCTCGGGAAGACCGTTTGGAACTTCCCGGTCTTGTAGTCGGGTAACTCACGCACGATCGCCTGGATCAACTCGGCCACACCGATGGTCGCCACGAGGACGATGACGCGCGGCGCCTTGGCGAGGCGGCGGATGACGAGCATCTCGATCAGCGCGCCGCCGGCCGTGGTCGTCATCAGCGCGAACGCGAGCGCCACCCAATAAGGGAAGTGCGAACGGACGACCATCACCGCGAGGAGCGCGGCCGCGGGGACGCCCATGTCGGCGACCGCGAAGTTGATGATGCGCGTCGAGCGGTAGACGAGCACGATCGCCATCGCCAGGAGCGAGACGATCAGTCCTTGCACGAGCCCGCTGAACAAGAGGTTCGAAGTGGCGATGTGCGGCTGGAAGAGCGATGCGAGCATCAGCCGCCCTCGGTCCCGAAGAACACCGCCCGCGCCAGGTCGTCGCGTTCGAGCAACTCGCGCGCGTCGCCTTCGAACTTCACCTCACCCTTTTCGAGGAAGATCGCCCGGTCGGAGATCTGCAGCGCGACGTTGAGCGACTGCTCGACGATGATCATCGTCTGACCGCGCGCCCGCAGCTCGTCGACCAGTTCGAGCAGGCGACCGACGACGACCGGAGCGAGTCCGAGCGACAGCTCGTCGATGAGCAGGATCTCGGGCTCCTGCATGAGCACGCGTGCGAGCGCCAGCATCTGCTGCTGGCCGCCGGAGAGGCTGCGCGCCATCTGCTTGGGTCGCTCCGCGAGCTCCGGAAAGAGCTCGAGCACCGTGTCGATCCGCGCGTCGACCTCGGCGGCGCTGCCGCCCCGCAGGCGGGCGGCCACGCGCAGATTCTGCATCACCGTCAGGCTCGGGAACACGCCCTTGCCGCCGGGGAGCTGCACGATCCCGTGTTTCACGCGCTGTTCGGGAGCGACGAAGGTGATGTTGCGCCCGTCGAGCCGCAACACGCCGCGCTCGGGCACCTCGAGACCGCTGATCACGCGGAGGATGGTCGACTTGCCCGCGCCGTTCGTGCCGAGCAGCGCGACGCATTCACCGCGATGGATCTCGAAGTTGACGTCGAACAGCACCTGCACCGCGCCGTACGAGAAGTCCGTGTTGACCATCTGCAGCACCGGCGTGCGCGCGCCTTCGACCGAGCGTTTGCGCTGCTCCTCCTGCTCCTCGAGGAGCTCTTCCACGACGAGCGAGAGGTCGTGACGGATGAACCGCGCGCCGTTCATCAGCAGCAGGCTGCCGATGATGCTCGTCGGCACGAGCAGGATGATGACGGTCGTGCGCACACCGAACGCATTCGTGAAGAAGTTGGCGAGGATGGCGCCGCCGAAGCCGCCGATGAACACGATGTACATCACGCCCATCGCGACGCCGAGCCCGCGGATGCGGTACGGGCACACCGCCTGGAGCACGGGCGTGACCATCGCGAACGCGCACGCGGTCAGCACGGCCTGCGGGATGCCCCAGATGACGAACCAGGTGGTGCTGTGCGTCGAGACCTGCAGGGGCGTGAAGATCGCCGACGGCAGGATCAGCAGGCCGACCAGTACGAGCGCCTTCGCCGGGTTCTTGCGGTACGTGCGATCGAAGTAACGACCGACCGGATACAGGAACGGCACGGCCGCCCAACCCGCCAGGCTCAGGATGAAGCCGCGGTGGAGCACGTTCGTGACGTGCAGGGTGTCGTTCAGGTACAGGACCTGCAGACCACCCAGGGCGAAGATGCCGAAGCCCAGTGCCGCGAACGCGGCGATCGACGTGCGGACCGTCGCGATCTTCCGCAAGCGCGCGAACGCGGCCTCCATCGACGGTTGCATCGGGTGCTCGTCCTCGATGACCTCGCCGAGCACGTCGTCCTTCTCGAACTGGCCGCGCGGCGGTTCGTGCATGAAGAACGCGGCGATCGCGAGGATTGCGCCGGGGATGCCGAGCACGAAGAACGCCCAGCGCCAACCTTCGGCGCCGCCCGCCCACGTCGCGACGGCACCGACGACCACCGGGCTGACATTCCCGAGCACCTGTTGGCCGATGTTCATCAATGCCGACATCCGCGCGCGGATACCGATGGGATAGTTGTCGGCGAGAAGCGGTTGGTGCACCGCGATGTTGTTGGCCTTGGCGACGCCGGTCGCGCACACGCACCAGAAGAAGACGAACGCACTGCCGGCGAGGCCCGAGAGGAACGTGAACAACGCGGCGACGAGGCTCGCGATCGCGACGATCGGCACGCGCTTCGTGCGGTCTGCGAGCCAGCCGAGGGGAAGCGCGCCGAGCGCGTAGAAGAGGCTCGAGGCCGAGGTGATGAACACGACCGCGCCGCTGCTGATGTGGAACGTCGCCCGGAGTTCGGGTTCGATCGTCTGCGCGGCGTTGAGCGTCAGTTGGTCGAACGAGATCAACAGCCCGAGGACGACGAACATGTACACGCCGCCCTTGGCGAAAGCCTGGTGAAAATTCACCGGCTCGGAGTTGACGCCGGGCAGCAGATCGTCGGGGAAGATGATCTGTTCGCGCGCCCG
>Ga0335085_10000654_pt1 | contig 91658 bp, 81 predicted proteins | sample Lox_Sample_45_FD_206712 | JGI IMG/M metagenome (GOLD analysis project Ga0335085, IMG submission 206712) | Soil microbial communities from Loxahatchee National Wildlife Refuge, Florida, United States - Lox_Sample_4.5 | ecosystem: Environmental > Terrestrial > Soil > Wetlands | place: USA...
GTATGACCAATCCGACTGCCACCAGGCTTGAGCGGGGGTCGGGATTGCGGAGAAACCGAGCGTCGCGAGCAGCAGTGCGATCCCGAATGGAGCTCTTGCGCGCGATATCGCGTGCCGGAGGCGGAAGGAAAATCGCATCGTCAAAGCTCCGATTTCAAACTGAATTGGACATAGGGCTGCTTTCCTCGCGTGTTCGGCCCGGTGAGCAGCGGAAATGCGAAGTCAACATCGCCGGTCACGTGCGACAGCGCATGGAAGCGCGTGCCGATGCCGACGCTCTTCAGGCGAAACTGGCTCTGTTGGCCGGGGAGCGCATCGAGCACCCAGGTCTCCGCGTCGTCGGCGAACACGAACAGGCGCCAGTCGTCGAAATACGATTCCATCGCCGAGCCCAACAGCGGCGTAACGGAAGGCGTCCGCACCTCGATCGAGCCAAGAATGCCGTCATCGCCCAGGGCTTCAGACTGGAGGTAGCCGCGCACGGATGTCAGCCCGCCGACGGAGAACTGCTCGCTGGACACGAGCGGCTGATCGGCGAGTTGCGTGGAAAGCCTGCCCGCGACTTGAAATCCGCCCGGAATTTCCTGAAGCGCGTTGAAGTCAAGATTCAGATGCACGAAATCCGATCGTGCGGAAAACCGCTTGTTCTGGAACTCGGCCGTGCTGCTGCCGAGGCCCCGGACGCCGAGAGTCAAGGTCGCGCTGGCGGACGCCGAGGAGCCGCCATCCGCGAATTGCAGGGTGTAGTTCACGACCGCCGGCCAATACTCGACAATGGCCTGCGTACTCGTCTTTCCAAGCGACAGCGTTTCCAGGAAGTGCTTGAAGTCGATTCCGAACCCCAATGACTCCGCGAAATCTCCAAACTGCGGCAATTGCAGAAGGCCCCGCGTGCCGACGGCGTAGCCATCGCCCAACACATTGGTACCGCCAAGCGTCGCCACGGTGCTGTTCGACGTGTAGCCATAGAGCAGCACGCTCCAGGGCGTTCCCCAGATCGGTGCAAGGTAGGAACCGGAGAAGACCAGCGCCTCGTTCGTATTTTCCGGAGCCAGAAGTGCTGTCGCGGAGAAGCTGTGTCCGAGCTGCCAGAGGTCACTGTAAGTCACCGTGGCGGCGGTGCGCAGCGGCGTGGTGTTGGCACTGTGATCGTTGTTGATCTCGAAGCTGGCGTGGAGCGGCAGCGTGTCGCTGACCTTCAGATCGACGTCCACCGTGCCGGGAATCTTTCCGGGCTTGATGAGCGGCGTGACGCGGCGCTCCGGCAGGCGATTGACTTCCGCGACCTCCTTTTGCGCCTCGTTGAAGTTCGGAACCTGGCCTTCCTTGAGCGAAGGCACCTGCTCCTTGATGCGATCGAGCGAGAAGTAACGCGAATCGACAACGCGGAGCCGGCCAACCGGCGCTTCGACGACGTGGAGCCTGATCACGCCCGTCCGCGCGTCCTGCGCCGGAACTTCCACGACAACCGATTGATAGCCCTTGCCCTGATAGGCCTTCTGAAGGGCGTCGCGCGCGCTTGCCACGTCGTCGCGTGTGCGATCCGGTCCGGTAAATGGATAGACCGCGCTTTCGATCGCTTCCTGATCGAGCAGCGTGTTGCCGTCGACATCGTAGGCCTGAATTTCAAAGGTCACTTTCGGGGGAGCGGCTCGTGACGCTGGTGACGGCTGAGGCGGTCCCGCTTCAGTCTTTGCCGGTGTGTTTGGCGTTGAAGATTGCGCACAGACGAGCGTCGGCAGGCACGGAAGTCCCATGCCAATCAAGAGCGCAAGAGCAGCCCTCACGCGCCGGACAGATGCCGGTACATGCGCCATGATCCACCAACGCAAAACATCCCCCACGCTCGCTCGCCCCGCCAAGCGCCTTTGCCGTCACGCGTATCCAATTCGATTGTGCGCAGCAAGAAAACAAAGCGACTTCAACACGATGGAATTTTGTCGTGCGTCATCAATCCGTCATTGAAGTGTGCTATTCGCCAAATTTAGGGGAGGCGAATGCAGCATGCATTGCGCTGGCTTTGCGCTGCGTATTTTCTGGCCACCATCTAATCCACAGTGTTCTGCGCGCGATGCGCCAGTGCCATCGCTCCTTCACAAAACTATTGCCGGAACGACAACAGAGTCTGGTTTCTAGCCGGCGAATGTCCGTCTGCCTTCAGCACAGTCCGGAGCGGGTAGTACCACCGCAGTCGCTGAGATGGGGGAGGGGGTCGTTTTGCAAAACGCAAATCTCAAGGAGAGGCACTCAATGACTACGTTGAAACGCAGTCTGCTGGTCGGGGCATGCGCCATTGGCGCCATGACCGTTGTTGCCGGCACCGCAAACGCTGGAACCGTCAAGGTTTATGGCGGCGGCTCGTCACTGATCTCGGTCTACATGCAGCAGGCCTTCAACTGCTACGGCCAGATCAATCCGCTGATCATTCGCACACCGCTGCAGCTGGAGACGCTCAACAACTTCAATTACGTCGGAACGAAGGGCACGCCGCAGGATTGCTCGAGCCAGCATGTCCAGGGCACTGCCTCGCTGCATTATGACACGGCCGGGTCTGGCGTCGGTATCGCGGGCGTGTTCAGCCACGACCCAAGTTCTGATTTTCCCAACGGCTACGGTGACATCGATCCAAACACGCCGGGCGAGCAGGACATGCCGTCGATCAGCTTCGGCATGTCGGACGCAGGCTTGAGTTCGTCAGATGTCGGTGTCTGGAACCTTGGCAATGACAACAATGGTCCGACCAATGCCTGTAGCACGCCCGAACAAGGCGTTTGCGTGGTCGCTCCGGGCGAGACGCCGAATCCGCCGACAACCTTCGCGAATCCGCTTCAGACCCGCGGCGCACTCGTACAGTTCCCGATCTCCGTCGATCCGGTCGCGTTCGTTTATTATCCGACCTACAAGAAGGTCGATGACGGTGCGGGTCATGTCACCAGCTATAACTTCAACATCAAGTTCGCCCATTCCGATGGCAGCGGCGGCCTTCGCCTCGATCGCAACGCCTATTGCGTGATCTTCAACGGATACCGCGAAGGCAACCCGATCACCAACTGGAACGATTCGCGCCTGAAGACTCTCAACGGCAACAAGTCGCTGGCCGATCCGTCCGATCCAGACAAGGCGTCGTTCAGCGTTCCGCTGCAGATCGCGGGTCGTTCCGACAGCTCCGGCACGACGTCAATCTTCACGCGCCATCTGGCGGCGGTTTGTGGTGTGAACGGAATCAACGACCCGAATAACGATTACACGACCGGTGCCACCACACTGCCGGTGGACCTGCGTGGCGGCACATTCGACGGGACGACGGCGACAAACGTTGTTCTGGGCAAGTTCACGCTCGCCAATGGCAGCGGCAATCTCGCCAAATACGTTGCCTTCACGGCAAACCCCAGCTCGGGCGGAACGCTCGTCCAGGGGAATATCGCCTACATCGGCGCTGACTTTGCGCTACCGGCTAGCATCGTGAACGGCAACGGCCTTGGCCTCAACTCGGCGGACCTGAAGAACTCGTCCGGCAAGTTCGAGGCCGCGACCGGGGCCAACGCTGCGACTGCGTTTGGCTCGCTTGCGCCGCCGGAGAGCGACGCCCACGGTCACTATCAGGCTTTGGGAACCTGCCCGGGCAGCGGACGTTGCCGCGCTCATCCGTATGATTGGGTGGAAGGGTTGGCTCCGACATCGGTTCTTGCAGACCCGTCGAGCGCGAAGGCCTATCCGGTCGTTGGAACGACGAACGTCTTGCTCTACACCTGCTATGCCAACAGCAAGATCTCCGGCCTGATCAAGAAGTACTTCACGTGGTATGTGAAGAACACCACGGTCCAGGAGATTCCGGACGGCCTCCTGGTGAAGAATGGTCTCTCCTCCCTGCCCACACCGTGGCGCACGGCGATCACTGAGACGTTCCTTCACACCAACGTCAACACAGCTCCTCTCGGACTCGAAATCGAGGCGAGCGGCACCGGCGTCTGCACCGGCGTTACCGGCGGCTGATTATTCGCCAAAGAAGAAGGGCTCCGGCAGGGATGCCGGGGCCCTTTTGCTTGGCAGCGAATCGGCCTGGCGACCCCGAGAGGATTCGAACCTCCGACCTACAGATTAGGAATCTGCCGCTCTATCCTGCTGAGCTACGGGGTCTTGGGCCGGAAAATGCCCCACAGCGGCCGAGGGAGCAAGCTTTCGCTCAGACTGTCGGCCTTGCGCGGTCGAGCCAGAGGTATCGCGAGCGGTTCACGTTGATGTCGTTGTCGACCCAGCCGCGAACCTGATTTGATACGAGCCCGCGCGACACGCCGAAATACACGGGCGCAAGGGGCACATCGTCGAGCAGCGCCTGTTCAGCACTTTGCAGCAAGCTTGCGCGCGTCTTGGGATCGCGCTCGTTGTCCGAGCTTGCGACGAGGGAGTCGAATCTGCGGCTTGAGTATTTGCCGACGTTCATGTCACCGGCCGAGCTCTCCCAGATGAAGAGGTAGTTCTTGGCATCCCGATAGTCGGCGTACCACCCCGCCCATGCGACGCTGAAATTCTGTCGCCGCAGCAGATTGTAGTGAACCTGGGTTTCCGACGGCAGGAGGAGCACCTGCGCGCCGACCTCCCTCCACATTTCCTGCATGGCCACGGCGACAAGGCGAGCGTCGGTCTGGTTTTGGAATGCATAATCGAACACAAGTGGATTGTTGGGACCAAACCCGGCCTGCTTGAGCAGATCCTTTGCTTTCGACAGCCGCGCGGCCATTGAGAGGTGTTCGAAGCCGACGGATGCTTTGCCGGGATAGTCCGGCATGTCCGGCGGTATATAGGCGTACGCTGGCCGTTCGCCTGCCCGCATGACTTTTCCGGCAATGATCTCACGATCGATCGCCAGCGAAAGTGCCTGGCGAACCCGCAAATCGTCGAACGGTTTTCGCGTGAGATTGAACTGCACGTATTGGGTGAGAATGAACGGCGCGATGCGCAGGACGCTCGGCAGATTTGCCTTGAGCCAATCGATTTCCTGCGATGGCACACTGTTTGTGATGTCGAATTCGCCCGCGCGAAAACGGTTCAGGGCGGCGGCATAATCCTGCGTCGGGTAGAAGATGACGCGCTCGAGGCGTATCTTGCCCGTCTCGTGGAAATACGGGTTCTTCGACAATATGATGTGGTCGTTCGGCACCCATTCCCGCAAGACGAACGGTCCGTTGGTGGCGATATGCGACGGCAGCACCCAGGAGTCGCCGTAGCGCTCGACAATATGCTTCGGTATCGGAAACGCCGCCATGTTTGTGAGCAGTTCGGCGATGTAGGGCACCTGGAACTCGAAATTAATTTCGAGCGTCTGCGCATCAATGGCGCGAACGCCGAGCGATGACGGTGACATCTCTCCGGTGCAGACCCGGTTGGCATTCTTGATCGGGTAAAGGATCGATGCGTATTGCGACGCCGTCTTTGGATCGAGAATGCGCCGAAACGCGAACACGAAGTCGTCCGCCGTAACCCGTGCGCCGTCCGACCATTTGTGGTCACGGATCTTGAAAGTGTAGGTGAGTCCGCCATTGCCTGGATGATAGCTTTCCGCCGCGCCAAGGATCGGGTTGCCCGCGGCATCCTCAGTCATCAAGCCAAGAAACATGTCGCCGATGATATTGTTTTCCCAATTCCCGCCGGCCGCCTTGTGGGGATCGAGCGAGTCCGGCTCCGCGCCGTTGCCTCGGTTGAGCGTGTGCGGATCACCGGAATGGGGGTGGATCGCGGCCGAGTTGCGCAGGGCAAAGGCCGTACCGGCGACCGCGGCCGCGGCACTGGCACCGACAATCGCTCTTCGGGAAAAAACCTTTCGCCCCGAAACAGTCATCCTGTCCCCAGTGAGCCGCAAAGGCGGCCCTCGCCTCCCAATTCCCGATGCCCTATCGTGAACCCGAAGACGGTGCATTTAGCCAGAAGCGGGTGAATGAGAAATGAACTCACAGAGCATTGCGCGTGCGATCATCGTTACTGCTGGATTAATGATGTCTGGGCCGGCGAGCGCCGGCGCGCGGGACGACGTTGTGGCGGGCCTGGCAAGATGCAGCACCATTGCCGACGATAAAGCCCGGCTGGCTTGCTACGACGCGCTCGCGCCCCGGGCGAAGGACGCCATGGCGACGCCGCCGGCATCACTGGACCATGAGCCGACCAAGGAAGAGCAGGAATCGTGGTTCGGCTTCAATTTCGACAATTTGTTCGGCGGCGGCGTGACTGAGCCGACCACCCCGGAGCAGTTCGGCAAGGAGCGTACGGCAGAAGCCCAAGCCAAGCGCGAGGAAGCAATCAAGACCGAAGCGATCGACAGCATCACCGACAAGGTCACGGACGTTGCATTCACACCGTTCGGGCGTTTCATCGTTTTTCTCAAGAACGGTCAAGTTTGGCGGCAGATCGAGGCAGACACAGATCGCGCCCGCTTCTTGCCGAACACGACCGACAACGTCGTGACGATCTCCCGCGGATCGCTTGGCAGCTACAATCTGCAGATCAACGATTCGAACCAGATCTACAAGGTCACGCGCGTAAAGTAACCGGCTTCGCCGCAAGTGCGGTGGGCTGGTCGGCAGGATCATGCTCCGCGACAAGGTGGCCGGGAGCGACCTCAATCAACTGCGGACGATACTGCTCGGCGTCCGGATCGTCGATCATGCGCGACTTGAGGAAAATCAGCGGCGCGCGGGTGTCGAGCGGCGACGGCAGTTCGCTCGAGATGGCAAATCGCTTCCTGGTTCGTTCGGCTTTGGGATCAGGCAGCGGCACCGCCGAAATCAGCGCGCGCGTGTAAGGGTGGCGTGGGTCCTCGTAAATCGTGTGGCGGTCCGCGAGTTCAACCACGCGTCCGAGATAGAGGACCATGACGCGATGGGCAACCTGCCTGATCACGGACAGATCGTGGCTGATAAAAATGAGAGACATCGCGAATTCGGCCTGAAGCGACAGGATCAGGTCCACAATTTGCGATTGGATCGAGACGTCCAGGGCGCTGACGGCTTCGTCGCACACGATCAGCTTCGGCTTCACGATCATCGCGCGCGCAATGCCGACGCGTTGATTTTGTCCGCCGGAAAACTCATGCGGGTAGCGGTTGATCCACATGGAGTCGAGACCGACGCGCTCCATCATGTGCCTCACTTTGACCCGAACGTCGTCGTTGGTGAGGTAGGGATGCAATGTCCGCAAGGGCTCGGCGATCGATTCACCAACGGTCATGCGCGGATCGAGGCTGGCCAGCGGGTCCTGGAAGACGATCTGGAATTCCTTGCGAAGCCTCTGGATTGTCGGCTCATCAATACGGTCCAGGTCCCGGCCACACCAGACGACCGTTCCGACGGACTTGGGAAGCAGCCGGAGAACGGCCCGCGCCAGGGTGGACTTTCCGCACCCGGACTCGCCGACGATGCCAAGTGTTTCGCCTTCGCGCAGCGAAAAGCTGACACCGTCCACGGCCCGAACATATTTCGTCCTGTGAAACGGAAAAGCGCCAATTCTTAGCGGGAAATGGACCTTGAGGTCCTCGACATCGAGCAAGGGTCTCTCCGCGCCGACAGTCGACAAGGGAGCCAGACGCGGGCGACCCTCGCGCGTCAGCTTGTCGATCCGTGGCATCGCATCCAGTAGCGATTGCGTGTAGGGCGCCTTCGGGCTGTAGAAGATCTGATCGGCAGAACCGGTCTCAAGAATTCGTCCCTCGCGCAAAACGTGAACGGTGTCGGCCATTCCGGCAATGACGCCCATGTCGTGGGAGACGATCACAATAGCGGTGTTCAGCTCGGTTTTCAGATCGCGCATCAGGTCCAGGATCTGCGCCTGCACCGTTACGTCGAGAGACGTTGTCGGCTCGTCGGCAATCAGCAGATCCGGGCCGCAGACCGTAGCCATTGCGATCATCACACGCTGCCGCATCCCGCCAGAGAGCTGGTGCGGATACTGGTCCATTCGTTTCTGGGCTTCCGGAATACGTACCAGCTCGAGCACCTCGATCGCTCTTCGGCGCGCTTCCGCGTAGGGAACGCTTTGATGAACCCGTAACGCTTCGATGATTTGCGCGCCGATCGTCATATGGGGCGTGAGCGAGGTCAGCGGGTCCTGAAAGACCATCGTGATTTTCTGGCCGCGCAGGCGATTCAATTCCGGTTGCGGAAGATTGAGAATTTCCTGACCCCGGAATTTGACGCTGCCCGTTGCTTCGCCGTTCGAAGCAAGCAGGCCGGCGATGGCCAGGAACAGTTGGCTTTTCCCCGATCCCGATTCCCCGACCACACCGAGGCATTCGCCCGCCCGAATGTCGAAGCTCAGATCCTTGACGGCATGAACTTCACCGTCCGGCGTGCTGAAGCGGACATTCAGATCGCGAACTTCGAGAACCGGAGGACCCATGTCAGCGGTCCTTCGGATCGAGCGCGTCGCGAAGTCCGTCACCGATGAAGTTGAAACAGAACAGCGTGATCGCCATGAAAAACGCCGGGAAAATCAAGGCCCAGGGCGCCACTTCCATCTGGTTGGCGCCGTCGTAGATCAGGACACCCCATGAAGTCAGTGGTTCTTGCACACCCAGACCGAGAAAGGAAAGGAAGCTTTCGGCGAGAATGACGGTCGGAATTGTGAGCGTGACATATACGACGACGGGCCCGAGCGCGTTGGGGATGATGTGGCGGCGAATGATCGTGGGAATGCCGACGCCGGCCGCGCGGGCCGCTTCGATGAATTCCTTCTGCTTGATCGACAGGGTTTGTCCCCGGACGATGCGCGACATGGTGAGCCATTCGACTGCCCCGATGGCGACGAACAGCAGGAAGAGGTTGCGATTGAAGACGACCATCAGAATGATCACGAGAAAGATGTAGGGCAGGGAATAGAGGACATCGACGAACCGCATCATCAGCTCGTCGATCCGACCTCCCAAAAAGCCCGCGACAGCACCATATGTTACGCCAATCAGGAGGCTGATCACTGTCGCGGCCATGCCCACGGAAAGCGAAACCCTGGCGCCATAGAGGACGCGAACGAAAAGATCGCGTCCCAGAGCGTCAGTCCCGAAAATGTGCATGCCGTTACCGCAGCGGGGATATCCCGGCCACCACGCGGGAGGACAATTGATCAGATTGTAGTCAGTCGTGGCGTAGGAGTATGGCCACACCATCGGCAGGAACGCCGCAGCAAGAATGAGCAAACCCAGGATCGTCATGCCCGCGACTGCCGGCTTGCTCCGCATGAGCCTGCGGCGCGCGTCGACCCAAAGGCTTCGTCCCTTGATGAATTGCGCGCGCTCGATGAGCTCGGCATGCTCGATAAGCGTTGCTTCGATCGTCATCGCTCGTACCTCACGCGCGGATCAAGGCCGGCGTAGATAAGGTCGGCGACGAGATTGAGGATGATGATGAATGTCGCATAACAGGTCACGACACCCATCACGAGCGTGTAGTCACGATTGAGGGCGCCTTGAACGAAGTAGCGCCCGATTCCGGGAATGCCAAAGATCGTTTCGACCACGAGAGAGCCGGTGAGCAGCCCGGCCACCGCCGGACCAAGATAGCTGACCAGCGGCAGGAGAGCGGCGCGAAGCGCATGGCGCAGGACGACCAGCCTGTTGGGCAGGCCTTTGGCGCGCGCGGTGCGGATATAGTTGGAACGCAGGACTTCGACCATGCTGCCGCGCACGAGGCGGGCGATGATCGCGACCTGGGGCAGGGCCAGAACCGTGACCGGCAGGACCATGTTTGCCAGTGCGCCGTCGTTCCAGCCGCCGACCGGCAGCGTCACGTCGAGGCCGAACACCTTCAGTCCGTACACGCCGAAGATCAGCGTCAGAACCGGCGCGGTCACGAAGGTTGGTATGGTAATGCCGCCCATGGCCAGCGACATCACGCCGAAATCGATCAGGCCGTTCTGATTGAGGGCTGCGATGGTGCCGAGCGTCACGCCGAGAAGGATCGCGATGACGATCGCACTGAAGCCAAGCTCCGCACTGACCGGCAATCCCACTTCGATGAGCTGGCTGACCGAGAAGTCCTTGTTCTTGAACGACGGCCCCAGATCGCCGTGCAGCAGCCGCCCCACATATATAAGGTATTGCTGATAAACCGGCTTATCGAGGTTGTAGGCGATCTTGACGTTGTGCTCGATCTCTGGCGGCAACCTGCGAGCGCCATCGAACGGTCCGCCCGGCGCGAGCCGCATCATGAAGAACGCCAGCGTGATGATGATCAGAAGCGTGGGGATCGCGCCCAAGCCTCGCCGGATCGCGTAGGAAATCATCGCAGGTGGTCGTCCCCCTGTGAAACGTTCACGATTCTGCGGGCCGGGCCAATCCCCCAGCGGCGGCGTGATTATGAGCGCCACACTGGATAACGCCGGGTTAAGGGCCGATGGCGGCGGCGGAATTTCTACGACGACGATGGCAGGCGGAGACTTTCGAACAGTCCGGAAAAGGCTCGTTCCGCGACAAGTCGGCTTGCCGCTTCGATGGCGGGGGCGAGTGCCCGGTCGCGATCGAAGCGAGGTACGATTCCCCTGATTTTGCTGTGCGCGATCTCGAGGCGATCAGAACTCCTGAGCGGCCGGTGAAACTCGATGCCTTCGGCAGCGGCCAGCAATTCGATGGCGAGAATGGCGCCGGAGTTGGCATTCATCGCGCCGAGCCTGCGCGCCGCAAACGTCGCCATGGACACGAAGTCCTCCTGGTTGGCGGACGTCGGCAGCGAATCCACGCAAGCCGGGTGCGCCAGCGACTTGTTCTCCGAGGCCAGTGCTGCGGCCGTGACATGGGCGATCATGAAGCCCGAATTGATGCCGCCTTCGGAGGTGAGGAACGGCGGCAACCCGCTCAGGGATGAATCTATAAGGAGTGCGATCTGCCGCTCCGCCAGCGCGCCGATCTCGGCGATGGCGAGCGCCAGCGAATCCGCGACAATCGCGACCGGCTCGGCGTGGAAGTTGCCGCCGGACAAGACGGACCCATCCGCGAAGATCAGCGGATTGTCGGTCGCAGCGTTGGCTTCGATCTTGAGCACACTTGCCGCATGCCGGATGGTGTCGAGGCAAGGTCCCAACACCTGCGGCTGGCAGCGGATGGAATAGGGATCCTGCACCCGCTCGCACGAAAGGTGGGACTTGCGGATCGCGCTTCCCGCCATCAGCGACCGCAACGCCGCCGCGGTTTCGATCTGACCCGGCTGGCCGCGCGCATTGTGGATCCGTGCATCGAACGGCGTGTCACTTCCCTTCACTGCATCGGTGGCGAGAGCACCGGCGACGAGTGCCGCTTCCAGATTTGCTTCAGCCGCAAACAGATTGACCAGCGCCAGCGCTGTCGAAACCTGCGTGCCGTTGAGGAGCGCCAGTCCTTCCTTCTCGGCCAGCTCGACCGGTTCGAGTCCGGCGCGCTTCAGCGCCTCGCGGGCCGCGAGACTCTCGCTGCCGAGCCGCGCCCGTCCTTCGCCGATCAGCACGCTTGCCATGTGGGCCAGAGGCGCCAGATCGCCGGACGCGCCGACCGACCCTTGCGACGGAATCTCCGGCACGACTCCCTTGTTCAACAGATCGAGCAGCCGCTCGATGACGGCGCGGCGAACGCCCGAATAGCCCCGCGCCAGGCTCGCCACTTTCAGCGCCATGACGAGACGCACCACATCGTCGGGCAGCAGCGCGCCCACACCTGCGGAATGCGACAGCACCAGATTGCGCTGCAGCTGGCGCTGATCCTCGTCCGCGATGCGGGTCTGCGCGAGTTTCCCGAAGCCGGTGTTGACGCCATAGATGGTGGCGTTCGACTTGAGCGCCTGCTCGACCAGCTTTCGCGACCGTTCGACTACCGGCCACGCATCGGCCGCCAGTGCAACCGGACCCTCGCCCGCTGCAACCCGCCGCCACAGGCCCAATGTCGCTTTGCCGGGATGGATCGTGATCATGGTTTGCCTCTTCCGGGCGGTTTTGGCGCGGCCGAGGACCCGCCGCAAGTGGCGGAACGGCGCTCTCCGGCCTTGCAATTAGACGACGCGAAACCTAGGTTCCGGGCCCGTTTTGGGCAGTCGTAGCTCAGCTGGTTAGAGCGCCGGATTGTGGATCCGGAGGTCGGTGGTTCGATCCCACCCGACTGTACCATTCTAAAATCTTCTAACTCCGTATCTCAGAACTGCTCGTCCAAACCGCCGCATTCTGGCCCAATTGCGCGCGTGTCCCATCTCCGTTTGCACATGGAGACTCCCGGATCAGGGAAAATTCGCGGCTTCTGACCCTCAGTCTCCATCTCCAAATGGGAGACCTCCACTTCGGCCTCGAAGTGGAGGTTCCAGTTTTATGCCTGGGCGCGCAATTCGTTCGAACTCTTCTCCCTCATCCCACCTAACAGGGAAAAATACAGGGAAGACTTTCGGTTGGCCCAAGTTTCTGCCCATTCTTGGATCGTAACGTCCCGATTTTGTCGGCCATACCGAGCTTTTTTCGCCCTAGACCGTGCCTCGAATAACAGGGAACGGATTTCGCGATTACAGGGAATGGTATTCGGATAACAGGGAAATTCTCTTCGCATTTCCTGTCATTTGCGAGCCGAGGTGTTTGGCAAGAATGCGGCCTCCTGCTCGCGCCATGAGAGAGGGATTTCGCAGCGGAGCAGCTGGCTGAGGCCCATTTCGGAAGGCTGCTCGCCGCGGACAATGGCGCGGGTGAGTGTGGGGCTCAGGAAGGCAAGCTTAAGGGACAGGCCAACGTGCCCTCGATCCAGGCCGAAATGTTTTGCCAGCGCTTCGACAGATTTGATCTCGCCACTGAGCAGCATCTTCCGCCAACGATGGGCGTGAGCGAGGGCCCTGATCAGGGACCGATCGGGACGGGGCGCCGCGCCGGCCGGATCGAAAACGTTCGCTGCGCCTCCCCGAAAGCGGGCGCGAACCGGCAGCGACAGAATGAGGAGACCTGCCTGATCGGCGAGTGTTTCACCCGCTTCGAGAAGCTCTCGTCGATCTGAGAGAATTTGCTCGTCCGTCTGTGAGCTCAGCCCAGGTTCGGCTGAACGCCAATGGGCGATCGCTTCGTCACGTTTGAGGTGGATCGCAACCGTGTTCGCTTGAATATCGATCCGTTGAATGGTCACGCGTGGCTCATTTGCGGGAAGGCGCATCCGTTCGAGAATGCGGGCAAGGAGCCCTTCCAATGGCGGAGCCGGAATCCGAGAGATGGCAGCCTTGGACACTTCGCCCTTCATGGCTGGCCTGCTCACATAGTACCGATACCTCCGGCTTTGCCCCTTGATGGTATAGGTGGGCAACATAGGTGTGCCGAGCTCATCGAACAGCAGACCGGCAAGGAGAACATCTTGCCGCTCGCGGGTGCCTACTGTTACGGGCGGCCGCAACTCAGCAAGCCTACATTGGACACGATCGAAGAGTTCTGGGGGGACAATGGCATCGTGCTCGCCGGGGTAGGATTTGCCCTTGTGAGTGGTCTCACCCAGATAGGTCCGGTTGTTGAGAATGCAGTAGAGGGCACTGCGCTCAATCGGCTTGCCGCCGCGTGTTTCTCCAGTGCTGAACACCCTAGGCTTGGACACGATGCCTAGCTCTTTCAGATCGGCGCAAAGAAGCCGCACGCAGCCAAGATCCAGATAGCGCCGGAAGATGAGACGGACGGTCTCGGCTTCGTCCGAATTGACCACCAGCTTACGGTTCGAGACGTCATAACCGAGAGGAGGATTGCCGCCCATCCAGATTCCCTTGCGTTTGGAGGCAGCGAACTTGTCTCTGATGCGCTCACCGGTGACCTCACGTTCGAACTGGGCAAAGGACAGCAACACATTGAGGGTCAGACGGCCCATCGACGTGGTCGTGTTGAACGACTGCGTGACTGAGACAAAGGTCACGCCCTTGCGGTCGAAGACCTCGACGAGCCTTGCAAAGTCCATGAGGGACCGGCTGAGACGATCGATCTTGTAGACAACCACGACGTCGACGGCACCGCGTTCGATGTCTTTGAGAAGCTGCCGAAGAGCAGGGCGCTCCAGTGTCCCACCCGAATAGCCACCGTCGTCATATCGGTCGGCGATCGCCATCCAGCCTTCGGCTTTCTGACTGGTGACATAGGCGCTACAGGCCTCGCGCTGGGCATCCAAACTGTTGAAGTCCTGCTCGAGTCCTTCCTCGGACGACTTGCGGGTGTAGATGGCGCAGCGAACAGATCTCTTGACGTTCATCGCGCCACCGCTCGTGCAGTTTTTCGTTCCAGCCCGAAAAATCTGGGCCCCGACCAGCGTGTGCCGGTGATGGTGCGGGCAATATCCGAAAGGCTGCGATATCTCTTGCCCAGATAGTCAAAGCCGCCATCCGCCGCCGTCACGCGGTGTATGGCGCCTTTCCATTCGCGCGAGAGAACAACGCCCGGCGAAAACCCACTGCGAATCTTTGGTTCATATGAACCGTCGCGGCTCAGGGCTTGTCCGATTTTGATCAGCGCGCGCTCAGTGGCGCCATCCAAACCCCCCGCTGCCTCAGACTGCAACTGCCAGGCAATCAGCCGACACAAAATGGTGCGGGAGCGGACCGGGGGCGCTTCCCCTTCAAAGCGTACTTTCCAGATTTTGCGCAGGTCTGAGACTGACAGCTTGGAGAGCGTCGAAATCTCGGAATCAGTCGAGCCGGGCTCTGCGCAATTGGCGCGTGTTCGGCTGTATCGTCGTATGTTGGCCAAGCATGTTTTCCTCAAGACTCTTCACAATACAAGCTCCACCTGTTACCGAAGTCGAGGAAAACCGGAGCAATCTTGTGGCGAACCTTGCTCCGGTTGCGCCATTTGTGGACGGCGGCTCTGAGGCCGCTTTTGACCCAAAGCGGCTATTGTGATTGCCCAATACCCGCGGGACAAGTGCTGTTGAATTGGCAGAACTTGTGACTCATCTACGCTGAGTCTCGTAAGGCCTAGAAAGCTCGGTGTACTAGGGTTGAGCTTGCGCGCCATTTTGTCAGAAGATTGTGATCAGCTTGTGCTGGTCACATAATCATTTATCCCATTGAGATGTACATTCAAGCCTTGATGACAGTGCTGAGTGAATGGTCACCACGATCGCCGACAATCAGCATAATTGCGGGCAGATCTTCAATAGCTCGTTCCGAGCCCAGCCAGACAAGTTGTTTGATATCGGTTTCGCTAACCGTTGGTGCGACACCTTTCGGATGGGAGTGCCACTCGCCAACATATTCGACCTGGCCTGCCGTACGCGCGTAAGCATCGACGACGATCGCCGCCAGGTCTTGCGTGCCGCGTTCAAATCCGGCGCGGTCACCAAAACTGTCGGACGGTGCGGGAACCAGCTTCACCACGCAGATCTGCCGACGTGCGACGTCGATGGTGCCCAATAGAATTCCTCCGGTCTCGCTGGGCAGCGCAGCGGCTCTCAACTCGCCCGCGGCCTGCAAGATGCCGTCGTCTAGGATAATCTCCCAACCGCCTCGTTCGCAGCGTTCGACAGGAAACGTCCGCACGACCATCCGGGCAAGTCCGCCATCATTCCCTCTGAAAATCGTGATCGTAGGCGTCTGTGTGTCAAGATGACGTCTGACCTCGCCGGCGATAGCGCCGGCAAGCATCGCGACTCGATGTTCCGGCATCTGGAAAGACACCGAACGACATGAGGTGGCATAACGATAGCTATTGCCCGGCGCGGTGATGTGATCCGACAGTTCCGGAACCTCCAAGACGGCGCGATAGTATTGCGCTTCCAATGCGTCGAGCTTGAGCACGCGAGCAGAATCCTCGCCGATCAAAACCACATCGCGCCCGACTGTGTTGAAAAACACACTCAGTCGCGCAGCATTGGAGGCTTTGTGATCGGACAGAAACCGGGCGACCGGGATCGAGGCCGACGCATCGACAATCAGATTTGTTGTGGCGAGTGCGGATTCCGATTCGGGGCGCTGCCCCAAGACGTTGGCGACGATCGCCTGTGTCTCGCCTTCCGCACCGACCGACCAGTTCAGCACGTCCGCCACGGCCTGCGCCTTGGTCCGTCCGACCATCGCGTCCATGGCGATATGGCGTTGCAGATTGTGCGGCAGAACAATATCGGAATCGATCACACTCCATCGCCCGAAGCCGTCGCGCCGAAGGATATCGACCAGATGCGATCCGATCGCGCCACCTCCGATGAGGCAGGCGGTGCGTTCGTCGGCGGGCATTCCGGCACCAGCCGCCGCGGCGCGTCGGTCGAAATGCGGCTGAACGGCAATGACACCGACATTCACCCCGGTGCCCCGCATAGTGGGGTCCGGTTGCAGGTTCAGCACCGGCTGGGCGTTACCCTCACGATGAAACACGCCGAGCTCCACGCCCAGGGAGGCAAGCGTGTGACTGTCGCCGACCGAAAACGCTTTGAGATCAGCTTGGCCGGTATCCGTTCCGTCGACGTGGAGCAACGGAACATACAGTAACAACAGCGGATGTGCCTGCATTTGCGCAGGTTCCTGCGCCAGAAGGCGCTTCAGATCGGTGCGCAATTCGCCGACCAGATCAATCCCCCAGCTCGTGAGCAGTTCGTGCAAGTCGTCTAATGTGTGCGGGGCCGCTCGCAGGCGCTGCATCTTCTGCGCAGCGGCGCGCAAAAAAATTGGTATGAAAGTAGCCTGTCCGGGAGCGGCTTGGCTGGCTTCCCGCATCACATACGCGCGGTGATACCGTGTGTCCGACGTCGCGACGACTTCTAGCGATCGGCCGGGCGTCCAGTTTCCGGTTAAGACCTCCGCCGGAATAATCAGCGTCTCTGCCGCGCTGAAGATCGGCTCCGCCGGTTGTGCCTCGCCATGCAGATCGCCGCGTGCGGTCGCTGCAAGCCACCAGCGGATGCGCTCTAAAAATGTGAGAGCCGTCCAGCGGGTGTGCGCTTCATCCCAGGATCGGTCGTCGAGGCACAGCCAGGGCGGATCATTTGGCCCGCCAAGATTCAGATGCAGCGCTTCAGTCGGAAATCCGGGGCGCAATGCATATACCGGCGGCTGCAGATCGTCCTGAAAGACCGCCGCCATTCTTTCCCAGCGCGCAATTGGCGCCGCTAGTCGCTGCGGCCGTTCGACGTCCACGGCGAAAATGACCGTCTCCCTTCCGTTCGCGGCGCGAAAGGCCCGCTCAAAATGGGCGTAACCATAGCCCTCGTTTCTAACGAGCCTGCACACGGCGCGTGCCATGGCATTGGCGAGCTCTGACGGTTCGATCGCATCACCGAGTGTCTTCTGGAAAGCGTCCGGATCGAACAACCGTTACCCCGCGCGCACCGGAGCCGAAATGATGGTCGCCGCCCCACCGATCAGGGCCTTGATCAGCTTCAGGCCGCGGCTACCGATTTCGACAACAACAGGTCTTGGCTTGTCCTCATTGGGATGCTCCATGGTCACGACCAGACCTTCGCCGTCGAGCTTGTCCAGAACATCCCGATAGTAATTGGCGGCCTGGCGATGCGGCGGTTGCGGATCCTCGTCCTCCTTGGTGCCCGGTTTCGGGATGGGCTTCGACGATGAGATCATCATCCCGGCTTGCTGTCCCTGCTTCTCCCACAGCCACGCGACATTGGGCACCGGTACGGTCTTGTCTTTTCCCTTTTTGTCGGACAGCGACAGGTAGGAACAATGATGCGGAGTCTTGGCGACATCCCACTTCAGGCGGTCTTCACGCTTGTGATAGCGGGTGATGTCGACGATATCGGTAAGAGTCTCATGGTTGGCGTCTGATAGATGCAATGTGCGCGTCTCGGTGCCGCCGATCACAAAATAAGCTTGGAACGCGAACAGGTCGCCGTTGCGATCCTCCACCGTCGCGTCATCAAGGCGCTTGGCGAACGGGGAGTGCACGAAGAACTCCACACATTCCGGTCCAGTCGTCGCAAAACCTGGAATGGTGTTGCCGGCGTCGGTGATTAGATGCTGACGGCTCTCCAGCGTCAGCCCTTCGCCCTCGAGCCAATCCTTGAGCCGCTGAGGACGGGAGAACACGCGAATGTCTTTGCCTCTTCTCAGGCGGTGCCGCGCCTCCTGGCGGATGACGAAGGCGTCGTCCTTGCTGCCTTCCTCGGTGATGGCGGCTGCTGGCACCCACAATTCGCGGATCTTGATGCGGTCGTCGCCCTGCCGGCTTTCCGCATATTGAAACCAGAAAAACTCCCCTGCCTTGTGACAATGGTCGTCATCGAGATGAGTGAAAGCGACGGCGTCGATGGAATCCCGCCCGAGCTCTCTCAGGCGCTCGCGTAGTGCCTTGGACAATTCGATGCGCTTGTTCGCCGGATCTTCTGCATCGCCATAATCGGCGAAATCGATCAGAACCAGCCTGCCATCCGGCAATTCAATCAAGGTCGTGTCTGCGCAGCCGACGGGGTAATACCGCAATATCGCTTTGGTCATAATCTTCTCCAAACCATTGATGGACTAGAGGGACGTTGTCTCGCCCCATCCCCGCCATGCGTGATGAAGGAAGCGTTTTGACGCTTTTCAGGAGCACCCAACCGAATCGGTGGCGCGGGCAGATATAATAGGGCGATTCGCCTTGTCGCGCGCTCAGTGAACTCGGAAAGCCTGTTCATGCACAACAAAACGCGAAAAGCCATGTTGGCCAAACCCTCGTGCAGGCGCGTCCTCAAATTGCGGACCTTGTTGGCCACCGCTTTGCCGTCATGCGCTTAGGGCTCGCACTCTCCGGCGGCGGCGCCCGTGCTGCCGTCTTCCATATGGGCCTGCTGCTGCGGTTGGCGAGCGAAAAACTTCTCGAGGACGTGGAGCAATTGTCCACTGTCTCCGGTGGTAGCTTGGGTATTGCCGCTGTGTTGGGCATCACAGGATTACGCTGGCCCGGCTCCGTCGAATTCGAACAAACGGTTTATCCGGCCTTGCGCGACATGATGACGACCACCGAGCTTTTCGGGTGGGGCGCGTTGGGCGGGTCTGGTGTTCTGCGCTTCCGCAGCCGGCTTCTCGGCCATCGTGCCAGCGTGCTGGCCGATCTGCTGGAGCGACAATGGAAGGTCGTAGGACTGCTCGCTGATTTGCCCGATCGACCCAACTGGTGGATCAACACCACATGTCTGGAAACGGGCAAGAACTGGCGCTTTTCCAAACATGAAATGGGCGATTGGCAGTTCGGACGCCACTACGCCCCGCCGTTTCGCCTCGCCGAAGCTACCGCCGCCTCCGCCGCTGTCCCCTATATTGTCGGCGCCCTACACCTCAAGCTGCCCCCGGAAGGCTGGTACGAAACCGACCCAGCCACACGCAAGCCGATACGCCGGACCAACACGCAAAGTACCGTGCGCCTTTGGGACGGGGGTGCCTATGAAAACCTGGGTCTTGAATCCCTCTATAAGCCAAAGCAGGGATTGATCGAGTGCGATTTCTTGATCTGCAGTGACGCTTCGGGACCGTTGCCGGCAATGGGCAGGGCTGATCCGTTCGCCATCTTCCGAGGCCATCTCGCGTCGCCGCGGTTGTTCGACATCGGCAGCGACCAAATCCGCGCGTTGCGCAGCCGCATGCTCATGGCTTCTATCGCCTCGGGACAGGTCAAAGGGGCAATCGTGCGCATGGGCAACTCGGCCCGGGATATCGACATCAAGGCCGGCCGCCTTCGTGACGCCGCGCATTACGCCCGATTCCTAAAAGACGAGGAGGTCGCGCTGGCGTTCCAGTATCCCACGGATTTGAAAGCGCTTTCGGAACTTTGCTTCGATCGCATTGCGCGCCACGGCTTCGAGGTCGCGGATTCGACCTTGACCGCACACAACTTCGAGCAGTTTCCCCGCACTTTTGAGTGGCCGCAAGCACCGGGCTATTGAAGCTACGCGAACGGATACCACCTAAAGAAGTCATGCGCGGCGGTCATGCGGGATCAGGCTGCCCATCGCAAAGGTGTCGACGGGCCAAGAATGAAAAGTATCGTCACGAGATTTCGCGCGTTCCAACTGGGTTGCCCCGGCTCGTCCTTTTCCTATTGTGCTGGCGGTCACTTCACCGTCATGGAAGGCCGCCTTACGGAAACGAGCGAACCGTCGCTGCGCCGCGAAATGGAATTGTGCAATGTCAGCTCGGCGGACTGCCTGCATATCACCAGCTGGGACGCCGATCATTGTGCCAAGACCGAACTTGAGGCGTTGCTTGCTCTGACACGTCCCGCGCGCATCGAGTGTCCGGGTTATAACCCCCATTGCGACCATGCCGAGGAATGCCTCTCCATAATCGAGGGCTACCGGGACGACCGTCGCAAATCCAACCGCTCCGTCGTCATCGACCGCATCACGCCTGCTTATATCAACGGCCTGGGGACTGCCGGCGGCGCAGCCTTTGAGAACATCTTTTATCACCCGCGCTGGATTGACGACGAATGCAACAACGACAATTCGACGGTGAAGCTGTTTCGCCGTGGGTCGTTCAACGTGCTGAGCTTGGGCGACGTCGAAAGCGTGCAACTTTCGGCACAACTGCGCCGCTCGAAATATCTCACGCGCGAAACCGATGTCATGATCCTAGCCCACCATGGTGCGAACAACGGCTTTACCAACCGCCGCTTCTTGCAGGCCGTCGATCCGCATCTGGCGATCTGTTCATCCGATTTCGATAACCAACACGATCATCCGGCTGAAAAAATCCGTAAGCTCCTGCAGGAAGAAGGCATCTTGCTGCTGACGACAAAAACGGGCGATGCCCTCGTCAAATCCATCGACACCCATACTGGACTTTTCCGCGCGCTAAATTTTCGCGGCAACGAAATCTCGTCGCACTACAATTTTACGTCCAAGAAAGCCAAGCTTCTCGCGCACAACGAGGATACGGTCCGCCAGCTGTACGCCGCAAGACCGCACCATCGCCGCTAAGTCAGAAAGACGCGTAGTCTCGCAGCGAACGATGCTGCGCTTTCGTAGCGTGAGGTCGATGGCGGCCTTGATCTTGTAAGTCGCCGTGAAAAGACAGTCTGTCCCGGGGCGCGCATAGATTTTGCCAAAAGGCGCTCAGGGGAATTGCGCCTCGCCGGCAGCATGAGCCTCTAAAGTCTGCTGTCAAATGGTACAAAATTGGCAATCCTACTTGGCTGGGGATACTTGTATTTGATGAGTGTGCGGTGAACTAGCTGGGCGCAACAGCAGAAAACGTGAAGGCTAGGGTCATCTTATTGCATCGGGGATCTTGCATTGCTGTGGTAAAGGCGCTGTCGAGTACAAAAAGCGCGGCGGTCATCAGGTCGACGTCGCGCTGGGTCACGTAAGCTTTTTCACCGTGGAACAGATTGTTTCGCACCTGGCGTGTTGCCTCAAATAGCTGCTGCGCATTGCGAATCTCCGGAGGCGACTGGAAGTCGGCTTCGTTTGCCGCAATAACGACCAACTTCTTTGCGCGTGCACTAAAGAAAATGTTGGCTTCGGGTGCCGTTTTCATTCGTCGAAAGAAATTCTCTCCAAGCGCTTGGGCGAATTTGTCCCAATCTGGATGTGCAGGACTGCCGATTGCACCATTCAAAAAATCGCCGCGCTTCAACGCAAATTCGAAGCGGGAGAAAGTCACGAAGAACATTCGCGCAATCGGGTGCAGCGCGTCTGACAAACCGTGTATATATTCATCCATGGTGGTTGACCATGTCGGTGCAAGAGTCCGGTATGCTAGCAATATACCGTGTTGCGCATAATTGTCAGTTATCGGCCTTCAATCCTGGTCAGGTCGCCCGTTCAGCGCGCCACGGCCGCAAAGCGCGTCAATCTAGACGCGCTCGAACTCGGATGTATTCCGGCACAGACCGCGGGCCGTAAAGCTGTCGACTTCGATTATCTGATCAGGAACGCAATGAACGGTCTTTCCCTTTTTCGTTTGAATGGTTCTGTACACGTGCGATCGAACGCGAACGAGGTCGTCGTCACCGTCACCTTCTCGGCGCAGCTTGGCTGCCTGCTGCTGGTAGTAGTGCAACAAGCCCATCCAAGGCTTCGTCGCCTCCAAAGTGCACCAGGCAAGAGCGTTGACCGTGGAATCCACTTGGTCATCATTCTTGGCGTTTGGAAACGTGGTTAACTCAAGAAGGAAGGTGTCCAGCCAAGGCGCCTTACGCGGGAACCGCGCAAATCCACCTTCGATTTTTGCCGTCTGGGCTCTCAATCTCATGACCTTATCCGAATCTGACGGCGGAGCGGCCTGCACCCTGCTAAAGCCATCGGCTCGGAGCTCTTGGATCAATTGGGTACCGGACGATTTGTCTTCCACCAGCACGACGCCGGCCTTCCATAGCGTGGCCAGTTCAAGGACCATGCGCTTAAGCTCCGGAAATTCCATTTTTCGACGAAACACATCCAGCAGGTACATGTGCTGGCCCTTCAGTCCCCATGTCGTGCATGCGCTGTAATCGGAGAGTTCAGTGACCTTGCTTGCGGTATCCCAGCTTTGAACGATTTGATCGAAAGAGTCCGGCTTTTCGGTTTCAGTGTAGAACTTCAGCCAATCTCGACGAACAATGAGACCGGATGGTGGTTGCGGGTCTTGCTGATACTGCGCCGCAAAATTGTACTCAGTCATGGTATTTCGCAGCGTGTTGAGAGTGTCAGCTGAAACTAGTTGCGGATGTAGGACCTGTCCCGCCGGCCGCCGGATGGTGCGCCGACCGTATGGCGTGGCTATTTCATACTGTTCATCCCTTTCGGCGATCGCCGGAAAGGACAGTACGTCCCAAGTTTCGGTCTCCTGCAGATGCGCCACCAGATCATCTGCGTGGAGGCGCTGCATGACGATTACGATGGCGCCCTGTTCTTGACGATTGAGGCGGCTGCGCAATGTATTGTCGTACCAGGTATTCACCGATTGGCGCCTGACATCGGACAACGCGTCGTCGGCTTTCATAGGGTCATCGATGATGATGATATGGGCACCGCGGCCCGTGACAACGCCCCCTACCGACGTCGATAGCCGATAGCCGCCTTGAGTCGTCTCATATTCGTGTACCGCATTCCGCTCGGGCGAAAGCCTGGTGTTGAAGAGGGCCTGGTAGAAGGGGCTGACCATGAGCGAGCGGCAGTCGCGGGCCATTTTTTCCGAAAGTTCCTGCGCGTAGCTGATCGCCAGGGCCTGTGTCGACGGCTCGTGTCCGAGCAACCACGCCGGGAAGGCGACCGACGCGATATGAGATTTTAGGTGACGGGGCGGGACATTGATGATGAGCCGCTTACAGGTCCCACGCCGTACCTCTTCCAACTTGGACGCGAGAACGTCCAGGTGCCAGTTCTGCTCGAATTCCGCTCCCGGATTTAGTTCAAGAAATGATCGATGAACGAACGCACCGAAGTCGCTACGCAAGATCTGCGCATACATGCTTGAGGGCCGCCGGGCCATTTTATTCACAAGCATCCGCCGGAGGGTCGCAGGCCTTCATCCGCGCGTAAATGGCACGCATGACATCAAGGTCCAAGCCTGTGAAGGGGAACTCAGATGGTCGCGCCGCAGCGGCCCGCCGCTGGATTTCATCCATCCAGTCCAAAAACTTCAACATGGCACGCGGATCGCCCTTTGCACCTTTAGTTGCCAATTGCATGGCAGTTGCCTGCGCCTTCGTAATTTTCCGCGGTTTCCCATCGATTGTCGCAATGATCTGGTCCCGACCCGCTTCCTCAAGAAGCGTGGTGATATTCTTGCTGCCCTTTGGTCGTCCCTTGGGATTTCCACTTCGACCCGGAGTAAACTGGGAGTGCTTAGGTGGATTTCCGTGTCCGACCTTTTCGCTCTGAGGTGCCGCCCTGCCTTTCATCCTCCGAGCTGGGGCGCCTTTCTTTAGTGCTGCCATTTCTCCTCTCCTTGTCGCGCTCCGTCCTGATGTCCGCGAAGCTCTTACCCGTCCGGACGTGCACGGCCGTCAGGCCGCAGACGTCTTCAAAGCGTTTGAGAATCGTGTCCACATAATGCGGATCAAGCTCTATTCCGAATCCCTTGCGCCCGGTCCTCGCGGCCGCGATCAGTGTCGTGCCGCTGCCGGCAAACGCGTCCAAGACGATGTCGCCGCGATTTGAGCAATCCATGATCGCATCGGCCACCAGGGCGAGTGGCTTGACCGTGGGATGCATGGCCAGTTCGCTATCCCGGTCCTTGCTGAAGGCGTTTGCGCCGGCATACGGCCAAACGTTGCTTCGGTTTCGGCCGAAGCGGCCAAGCTCGACGTTGTTTATGTGGGGCGCGCTACCGTTCTTGAATACAAATACCAGCTCATGTTGCGAGCGATACAGGCTGCCCATGCCCGCATTCGTCTTCGTCCACACACAGAGGTTCTTCAACTCACTGTACGTGCCATTGGCCGCCGTTAGGACTTCGCCCGTGTGGCGCCAGTCCATGCAGATAAAATGGATAGACCCGTCACGGCTGGCGTCCTGGAGCCGCTGGAAGGCGTTGCTCAGAAAGTTCGTGAACTCGGCTTGGCTCATTTCCCCTGAGGCCATCGCGAATTCGCGATGCTTGTGCTTTCCGAGGCCTGAGACGTTTCCGGCGATGGCGACGTTGTAGGGCGGGTCGGTGAATATGAGCTGTGCCTTTTGGCCGGCAAGGACCGCGGCGTAGCTATCGCCGTCGAGCGCATTGCCGCACAGGAGATGATGATGGTCGATGCGCCACACATCGCCAACTTGCGAAACGGCTGGTCGTGAGCGATCGATCTCTGGAACCTGGTCTGCCTCGTCCGAAACTTCGTCATTGAGCCCACCAATCAGCACATCAACCTCGCCAGTCTCAAAGCCGGTGATCGTGACGTCGAAGTTCAATTCGACTGACAGCTCCTGCAGTTCAAGTGCCAGCAAATTGGGGTCCCATCCGGCGTTCTCAGCCAGCTTGTTGTCGGCGATGACGTAGGCCCTGATCTGTGCTGGCGACAGGTGGTCCACCCGGACCGTGGGAATGTCATTCATGCCAAGCTCGACGGCGGCTTTGGTCGAACCGTGACCGGCAATTATGCCGTCGTTTTGATCCAGGAGGACCGGCCGAACAAAGCCAAACTCCTGAATGCTCCTCTTTAACTGCTCGATCTGCCTTTTGGAGTGCGTGCGCGGGCTCTTCGCACGCGGCTTCAGAGTGGTCGGATTCTTGTAGGTGACGACGAGCTTTGGCGCACGAACACACGTTGCACCCATGCCAGCCCTGCTTACGACTGACTCGTCTCTGGTCCTGAGTGGACGGATCAAATCTGGCCTCCGCTGTGGAGGTCACTCAAGAACACGAAAAATTTGTGCGGAAATAGGTGTTTTAGGGCAATTTTGCCCGGAAATTTTCAAGTCGTTCGGTCAAGAGCTTCCGCCAGAATGCCTCGGTCGGAGAAACGGGTGTAAAACGCGGCGAAGAAGCGCCCAATTCTCGCAGACGCCTGTAAGGCTCCCTTTCATCGTCCAAAAGCTTCTGGGCTTGATAGTAGCGACGCCGAAGGGTCGCGCCCCTGACTGCGTGGGTGATGCGGGGGTCCTTTTCGCGCAGGGGACCGTCTCCCATCCCGGCGCTGAACCAAGAAAGCCTTGCTGCTTCGCGGCCTCCGCAAAGCTCGAAAATAGGCTTGCCCGTGACTGCCGCCAGGAATTGAACGTGGATCCAGATGTCACGTAACTCATCTGCGCCAAACACGGCAGGGCGACCTGCACTGTGCGACATCTCTTCGTGGTTCGCCCTAGGCATTCGCTAACCTTAGCGAAAACAGATTATGGCCGCAATAGTTACGCCCTTTGGTTTTTCCGGGAACCTTTTTTGTCTGGCAGGCGGAGAAGTTCGGCCGGCTCGATCTTCAGGACATCTGCCAACCTGCCGATGATCTTGAGGCTTGCATAGAAAGCACCCGTTTCCAGTTGGCTCAAATACGAACGGCTCACGCCCGCTTCATAGGCGAGACTGTCCTGCGACATGGCCCGTTGATGCCGTACCCGGCGCAGATTGGTCGCAAATACGCTCCGCAAATCCATGGAAGTAGCGGAACGTCAAGTACTATATATTGCACCTCGATATATTGAACAAACGACATTAGGACGGTTCTATACTGTGGAGCGGCAAAGGAGCCAAAGGTGGGGAAGGGCACGAAAATTCGAACGGCCGTCGTGCTGGCCATTGCAGCGGGCGCCGCAGCGCTAAATGCATGTTCACCCAGCGAGCGAAAGGCACAAACGCGGGAAAATCACGACGCCCTGGAAGCAGAAGCACTGACGCTGACTGCCCACGAATTGGTGTTGGCCGAACTAAAGGACCCGGGCAGTGCGGTCTTCAAATATGACTTGCCTCGCCGTAGCGGGCTCTTTTGTGGGACTGTGCTCGCAAGAAACAGCTTCGGCGGCTACGGCGATGAAATCTTCTACATCATGTTTCCGTTTGGCGTCGTGAATAGCGAGGTGGAAAGCCAGTCTCGGTTCAAACGCCTGTGGGATTTGTATTGCGTTGATCACGGTTCGCCGACCATAGCTCCTGCGAGTCGCAATCGCTTCAATGATCTAATCTTGCGGGCTAAGAACATCGATCGTGCCTGGATTTTGGGTCGGCTTGTCGGCAACGGGTGTCTCGGGCGCACCGCATATTTCATGGGAAGCGGCAACACAAAAGCCAGCAAGGACATCGCCTTCTGGAGCGCGCGGTGCTCAAATGGACAATCCTACGAGGTAGGAATTTGGCCTGACCGATCAGCCCGCGTTCTAGAGTGTTCCATCCTAAGACGATTGCACGCGGGAAAGTGTTTTCAGAAGCTCTGATTCTGGTCGCAGCACGGACTATTGCGGCATTATGTAGGAAGCACACCTTGACCCCCCCCGTACTATCTTTGGGGGTCATCTAAGATGGCACGGCGGCCCGTTGCTCCAGTGCTTAGAAGCGATTGGCGTCCGGGAACTGCGCATTTAGCGGCCAGGGAAACTGCGCTCGTACAGGTCTCCTAATTGATTCCGAGATCGCATCATCGTCTTGCGCCGCGCTTCAAGCTCTTGGCGTAAGTAAATGTACACGAACTCGAACTCTTGCATCCGGATCGCTCTCTCGCGATACAGGTATGGATCAAGCGTTGGATGCCGTCGCGATTCCACTTTCAATTGTTCGTCAATCGCGTACTCCGCATTCTGACGCGCGTTCGAGAGTGCTTTCAATCTAGCTTTGTCATCAAGCAACATGTCGGTAGCAGTTCTCAGGTACGTCCTAATGTTATCGTCGGACACGTCGCTGTATTTGTCCTCCAATGCCTTTACTGGCGCCAAGGAAATGAGTTTTTCGAGCAAAATGGCGTCTGATTGTTGAACTACAAAGTGGAGGGCGGCTATAGCCATCTCTGTTGTCTTCGCTAGCTTCTGCACTACTTCCGTACGGATGGTTCCCAATTGCCCAAGATAAGCCTGCTCAAGGTTATGGACGCGCGCTTCATTGGCGGTCACGACTAAACTATCTGCCGTCCTAAACTCCTCTCGGATGCCATTCAAAACACGAGCTATTTGCTTGGCGTTTGAGTTTTCGAATTCGCTTGCAATCTGCGCCAGTCCTGAAACCTGTGCTTCTAACTTCGTGAATCTGTCTCTTAGTTCGCGGGCTAGTTCTGGCGTGGAAATGGGCGGCGGACCGATGGTCATGCGAGACAGATTGCTGACCTCGATGGGGTCGTATTCTGGCTCAACCGGATTGAAATATCGCCACGCCGCGAGCATACCGGCCAGCGCGAGCGTGATTAGGGAAGCGGCGAAAACGCCGACGAATATAAAGTCAGCCCAGTTCGCGCCCTTCATGATGGTAAGGTGCGATGAAAGCCAAGCCAATCCGGCCGTGAGCAGCGCAATGAAGGCAGCCCACGTAACGATATGATCCGCGGCTTCTTTGAGTTTTGAATAGAGCGACATGGGCGATTCGTACTCTGAGTCCGGCCTGTCGCGAACCGACCCCATAAACCTTTGCATTTACTTGATAATCCCATCGCGCTCAGACACCTTTCTGAGCGGCACTAGGTGCAAGCGGGCCGGGGTCAATACCCGGCGAGCATCCCCCACAGGATCAGCCCGACATCAAGAATCATTCACCGCCCTTGGCACGTGCGGCAGTGTCACGGAAGCCCGGCCGGGCGCGCAATGGCCCTGCCTCGTCCGGCATCCGTGACGAATGGATCCGGCCCCGCGGATGCCCGCGGGGCGCGCGCGGCGCGGTGGCCGAGAGGCTGAAGGCGGCGGTTTGCTAAAGCGCGCCCTAGCGTCTCCCCCAATATCCCACTCTCCCAAAACTGCCCTAATTTGCTTGCCAATCGGAGAGCAGACACGCTCCGTTTGCCACTTCGTATCACCCCGTCTCAGCTAGTGCGGTGCCAATTTGTCCCCCTTCTCACCCGGAGTACGTAGGATGCTCAAGGAGCCCCATTCGTTCCATTTGGATGATCGCCTGAGCGAATACGATAAAGCACAGATAGCTGAGCTTAATGAGTGCTTGCGCCGGTTGAGCCAACGGCGCGCTGTAGAACTCACGCGCTCGGGGGCATTTGCTCGTTCAAAGATCGCTTGGAAACTCGCTTATTATGAACACGCTCTCCTACATAGAATCGTCGCATTGGCCGATGGTGTTGCCGCAACATGGAATTGTCGCTGCACTCTGAGTGCATTGCTTTCTGCCCGTGCCCTTATGGAGACATTCGCCGTACTGTGGGAACTCAGAGAAGGTATTCGGCAATCCCTCGCATCTGAAGACCTGAAGGCGCTTGATATGATTGCGCGAGCAGGCCTATTTGCAACGCGCGACGAAGAGATTGTGAAGGTGCAGCCAGAGACGAAGGCCATCAACGCGCTAACTTACGTGCAAAAATTCGACAGGATCGCAGCCGGATTTGGTGGGCACTACAATAGACTGAGTGAACGCTGCCATCCCAATGCATACGGGCATAACTACATGTTTTCTGAATTGGACCGCACCGACGCAACAGTGCGATTTACAGCAGAGCGCGACCCAGAGGCAAATCGAAAGATGCTACTTGCAGCACTGACGGTGTTGCCACGAGCAGAGGCCTTCGTATCCGACATTGAGAATTCGATAGCGAAGGTGGCGGAACTTCAGCACCGCATCTTCCCGGTACGAGAAGATGACTAGACCCTTCGATACAAAGCCATCGACTGGTTTTGCATTGGCGCGGCTCCTTGCCGTGTCGCGATGCGGGGACGGCGGGCCAATGAAGCGGGCATCGGCTGCGGAACAGGATACAGCCCAAGCCGAAAAGCGAGCCTGCGACACTGAAGCGCAATTTCGCGCTCAAACCAATTCTGCGTCTGAAGCATTGGTTCTAGCCTGGCCTCATAGCGGTCCAAGAATATCTGTGACTTGAGCAGGAAGAAACCGACGCCATGCTTGTCATGGCAAAATTCCCGCACATGGTCAGTTGGAACCTCAACGACGTAGTTTCGCGAGAGATGCAACAGAGTCATTGAATGCTCCGTCGCATTCTGGACAAACCACTCTCCGTCTAGGTATCGCCAGCGCACGCGCCCTTCCACTACGAATAATTCAATAGCTCGCGGCCGGAGCTTGCGACGCTGTCCGGCGTGCTTCGGCATTTTCGCCTTTTGCATCTCTTTACTCATACGGTCGAATCAGACTCCTGCGTACCTACTTTACTCTCGCAAATGCGAAGAATCGAGATGTTGGCTTCGCGCGCGTGAACCTTCGGTCATCGCCTTGGCGGATCGTGCTTCATCCTGATCCTATGCAACAGGAACGGTTGCAACCGCTGCATTATCAAACCTGTCAGTGTTTTGGTTTGCTGCTCCGTGAGAATGTCGCCGGGCTTCGCCCCACAGTTCTTAAAGCCGTACTCCACCGCATCGGAAATCTGGCGCGTAGTTTCAGCATCGAACTGTCGCTTCATTGCCGGCTGTAGCACCTCAGCGAAGGCGCGCTCAATTGAACCATCCGGAATCTTGCCGTAGGCATAAATCTCTTCTACGTCCGACGCGGAGAATTGAAGGGGTGCTAAACTGACGCCCACTTCCTTTCCCGTCGTCGGATCGATCGCATAAGCTTGGTCTATTGCTGTGCCCGCATATTGATCCGAGAGGCAAATGACCATGCGATGCACCGCAAAAAACTCGACGTACGCAAGCAGCAATCTGCTGTCTGGATTTCCAGAAACAGCAACGCAATGGATAGGCACGCCCGGCGGCCGGTTCGTCACCAAATCGGTTTCGTAGTAGTACCCAAAGCACGCTTCTGCGGCGGGATCACTGAGATAACGTAGTGCCGCAGGGAAACCGTTCACGGACAAACCGACATTGTGTGCGTACGCTGCTGCGGTCTTCACAATCGAACGGCCAGCCAACTCACCTCCTAGCTGGTTACTGAAGTTAAGCAGGCCTGTCGGGTACGAAGTTGTATCCTTGGCACCGCGAAGGGTTTCTTCGATATCGAGCGTTGGATAATTGCGCTTGATGCCCTTGAGGATTTTGCGTGCCTCTTCTGACGTGCGGGCCGTGATCTGAAATTCGGTTCGTCCCCCTTCACGCTCTGTCTTCTTGACCGTCGGTTTGTGTGGCTTAAGCGCTCCTCCGGGTTGCAACAAGTATTTCTCCCCGGTCGTCGTTTGAATTGGATGCGAGGGCGACTTGCCTCGTTGTCTCACAACTCCAAAGAAAAGGCAGAGCAAGTTCAATTGCTCGGCCAGCGTGTCATCCCACGTATGCCCCATCTTGTTGTTGCACTTCTTGCAGATGAAGCCCCTGGTTTTCAGCCGCCCTCCAATGGCGTTGGTGATTACGTGTTCGCGCGAATCCGTCTTTTGGGTGATTGGATCGCCGCAGATGATGCAGGGTCCGAGAGACTTCATAGGACGCTCAATCGGCGGTCAACTATTCGCCAGAGATACAAGTTCGCGAAAATCCGTCTCGCGAACGATTCGGATCGCTTGGCCCTCGCAGATTAGTTCTTCAGCCTTTCGATGCTTGCTACTCTTTTCGTGGCCGGCTAAACGCCGCACATCTTGATCGCCAACAACTAGGATCGTGGTCCGCTTGGTTACGCTGGCGTCCACCTCACAGCCGGCCTTGGCTGCAATATCGGCTGCCTCTTTTCTGGGCATGGCGAGCGCGCCAGTGAAGACAAGCACTTCGCCGCACAGTTCGCCATCAGGGTTACCTTCCCTCGCAATCCTTTGTCCCAGCGTTGGATCGATGGGCTGTCGAACGCGCGTGAGCCAGTCGTCTATAGTCAACCCAGTTTGAGAAATCGCAGCGAGCATGACATTGCCCGCTGCCTTTGCGTCTTCAAGCGCATCGTGATGTTGAAAATTGTACCCGATGAAGTTGCATAGATTGCGCAAGCCGTAGCCGCTTCGCGAATACTCCTTCCAGGCTCTACGGGCTACACACGCGGAATCGATCCAAGTGCAGGACAACGGAGCCACCCTGCACTTCATGCCTGCCTGGTATAGAGACAGGCGGTCAAAAGCCGTGTGCGTCACAACTATGCGGTTTTCAATTCGCGATCGAATGGCGCTTACAAGAGTCTTGAAGATCGGAGCGCCGGCTACGGTGCCTTCATCAATCCCATGAATCGAAATATTGATGCCGTCAAAGTGGTCCTGCGGATCGACGTAGCTTTTCCACTCGTCGCACAGCTTGCCGTCAGAGAATTGGGCTACGCCAACCTGGCATATGGAAGCCATATCCGCGTTGGCTGTCTCTACATCGACCGCAGCAAAGTCCAACGTGTTCGCCCCCCAAACCTCGACTCAAGGCGTCGCTTGTTCGCCCATAGACGGCTGCCACTTGTCGTCGTAGTAGAAGAGGCGATCGTCCACTTCGTCCAGTTGGATTTCCTCACGGTAGTGAATCGTATCGTTCCCCTTTGCGGCCACTAGTTCCTTCTTCAATTTTGGAAACGTGCCAACAATCGCGCGAGTGGCTTCCTTATCTCCGAAAAAACCCACGAGCCTAGTCATCTGGTTCCATTCTAACGCCCACGACCAGCAGGCAGCATTGGGATGGCGCTTAATAAGCACCTTGAAGAAACCATCGGCCGTTAGACCACAGACACGCGGTTCCCAATCGGCAACTGAATCAGCGAACGCCTTCATTACCTGATTTCCCCAGTCCGCACGGTTGACAAACATGATGGGAAAGAACGTGTCGAGCCAATAGCCACCACGCTTTGTTTCGGCGTCGAAGGTGATCCAGTAGAAGAACGCAACAAGTTGCATCCACGCCAGTTCGAATGCACGGCGCTGGTCAAGTTGCGGCGACGTTGTGAACGTAAACGTAAAGCTCGCGCCGGGCGCGATCGGCATTGTGATCGAGAGTGTTTCTTGGCTGTGTGCGACCGTCTTTTTTGTCCGACGACTAATCGACCTATTGGCCTTCCGCCGTCCATCCGAGACTGCGTTCGCATCATTGTGCGCGTGCCTTCCACTTGGATCAGGTTGAAGTGTGATTGCGGAGATATCATCTTCCAGATCAGACTTCCTGGTGTTGCAGGGCTGGCAGGCATTCACGATCAAGTTCCACCGGTTTTCTAGCTTCCCCTTAGGAACAAAGCGCCGGCCAATCACGTGCTCTTCAGTGATCGTATCGGCAGATAGCTCCTTGTTGCAGTAAACACATCGCACGTTGTCCAGCCGAATAGGCCGATTGGCCGCGACTTCCCTAAATACGTGCGAAGGCTTCGGGCTTCCCGCTTGCATGTGCTGATTCTCGAATCACTCCACAACCAAAAGTGTTCTAGTCTAGGTTCGCTCTGTCGCCTTTAGATATTCCGCTTGCTGGAGAAGCGTGACGGCCACGTCTGCGCCGTCGGTTTGTACGATCCTTGAGTTGCGGCCGACGTGAGTCCAAAGCGACCCCGTCGGCCATTGAATGCACGAATTCAGATCTGCGGCGTTCAAGTGCTTCAAATTCGAATGAATCGTGGTCTGACTAGACACTGCGATCCATGTTCCAACGCAACGAATCGAGATAATTCGCAGTTATCGATTGCTTCCCCAATGCAACCGTACCTTGTGTCCTCTAGCATTTCCAGTGCGGGGCCCGCCCCGAATGAGTACTGGCGGCGGCCTATCCCTGCCATAGCACAGGTGTGCCGCCCGCTAGTGGGCGGATTGGAGGTAACTGCTCAGTTAGCACCGGGCTAGCGATAATCCACGATTATGGCTGCTCTCGGCGCCCTTACACGGAATAATACATCTTGAATTCCACCGGATGCGGCGTGTGTTCGAAGGCATAGACTTCCTGCATCTTAAGCTCGATGTAGGCGTCAATCGTATCGTCGTCGAACACACCGCCCTTCATGAGGAATGTGCGGCCGCGATCAAGATGGTCGAGGGCATCCCGCAGGCTACCGCAGACTTGTGGCACATCCTTCAGCTCCGTTGGAGGCAACGCGTACAGATCCTTGTCGATCGGATCGCCAGGATGAATCCTATTCTCAATTCCATCGAGGCCAGCCATTAGCATCGCTGCGAACGCGAGATAGGGATTGGCGCCGGGATCCGGGAACCGAACCTCGATGCGCTTCCCGTTGGGGTGCGCCGAATATGGAATACGACAGGAGGCTGACCGATTTCGCGACGAATAGGCCAAAAGCACTGGTGCTTCAAAACCGGGGATCAACCGCTTATAGGAGTTGGTGAGCGGGTTGGTGAATGCATTCACGGCCTTGGCGTGCCTGATGATACCGCCAATGTAGTGAAGGCACGTGTCGGAAAGATCGGAGTAGCCTGAACCCGCAAACAGGGGCTTGCCACTCTTCCACAATGATTGGTGCACATGCATCCCTGAACCATTGTCGCCATAAATCGGTTTGGGCATGAACGTCGCCGTCTTGCCATAGTTTGCCGAGACCTGATGCACCACATATTTCAGGATTTGCATCGCATCGGCGCATTTTGTCAGCGTGGTGAACTTGAATCCCAGTTCGTGCTGAGAGCCTGCTACCTCATGGTGATGTTTCTCGGGATGGATGCCCATCTGACCCATAAGGCTTAGCATTTCGGAACGGATGTCCTGGAATGAATCGACTGGGGGTACCGGGAAATAACCTCCCTTTATCGCTGGCCGGTGACCCATGTTGCCGGTTTCATATTCCGTTCCTGAGTTGTAGCTGCCCTCAACGGAATCGATGAAATGGAAACTCTTGTTCATGCCTGTATCGAAGCGAACGTCATCGAAAATAAAAAACTCTGCCTCGGGCCCGAAATAGGCTGTATCACCCACGCCGGACGCGGCGAGGTACTTTTCGGCCGCCTTGGCGATGGAGCGTGGGCATCTGCGATAACTTTGTCCCGTCATGGGTTCAATGACGTCACAGACAATCGAAAGAGTCTTCTGCGCGAAGAAGGGATCGATCACCGCTGTGCTGCAATCCGGCAGGAGCGTCATGTCCGAATCGTTGATCGCTTTCCATCCTGCGATTGACGAGCCGTCGAACATTGTTCCCTCGGTCAGGAAATCTGCGTCGACGAGGGAAAGATCGTATGTGACGTGCTGCCACTTTCCTCTCGGGTCAGTGAACCGCAGATCAACAAACTTGACCTCCGAGTCCTTGATGAGCTTGAGCGTGTCTTCGGCACTGGACATTGTTGAACCCCAATCATGGCTTCCATTGCAACGCCGTCATGCGAAGCACACGGGCCGACGCGCGCGCTATCGCGCGTACCATCGCTTGAATTCGTTCATGATCGAATCTTGGATGGTTTGCAGTTCTGGCCCGTGACCCCACACCTTGCTTTGCGCAAATGTAGGAGTCATTAGCTCATAGAAGAGCGGTTCGGCGTTGACGCCCGGTAGAATCCATTACCGTGATTCAAAACGTAGACGCGTGCCAGCTATGGCGCAAGCAAATCCAAGCTGCATCACCAACGGATTCCTGTGCATTTTTCCTAGCTCCCCGCTTCAGTCCCTTTGCCAACCCACCCAGGCGAAAATGGGAACTGCGAGGAGTTGCGCAATCATGCAGAAAGCAACCACCGCCCACACAGAGTGGTCGTAAAGAACTCCGATGATAGCGCTTCCGACAAACCAGAAGGTGCCATAACCCGCGGTGAATAGGCCAAATGCGGACGCCCGGCGCGTTGCTGGGACCATCGGTGTGACTGCTGCTGGAATGATCGACTCATGGACCCCGATGCCCAGGCCCCAGATCGCCGCACCGACGAGTGCTGCCCAATATCCGCCGAAGAACACCAATGGTGCAAAAGCCGCCGAGACGACCGTCAGCCCCACAAGAACCGTGAACCCATAGCGGTCGAACAACCGTCCCAGTACGAGCGAGCCGGTCCCGCTAACGGCCATTGCGATTGCATAGAAAATAGCGATCCAATTTCCTGGTACCGTTCCGCTTCCGCTGAAATGGAAGGCAATCAGCGGGTAATCTGCGAATCCCGCCGCGACCAGCACCGCGCCCGCAAGATAAATCCAGAAGATGCGCGGTAGTCTATTGCCGACAACACTTGGCGGGGTTGCCTCCAAATCCTGCGGCTTGGGATAGAGGACGCGTGCCAGCAGGACCAGGCTGAGATTTATGACGGCGGGGACAAGCAGAACTGCGAATGCGAGATGATAACTTCCCTGATGCGCGAGCACTGCTGCCACAAGCAAGGGTCCGAACATCGCCCCGAATTGATCCAGCGCTTCGTGCAGGCCGAATACCCAGCCGTAACCGCCAGCATCCTTGCCGGCGTGCGAAAGCATCACGTCCCGCGGCGGGTTTCGTATAGCCTTCCCGACGCGTTCCAGAATGATCAAGACGGCGGCGACCGGCCAATCGGTCGCAAGTGCCAAAGCAGGCACTGCCGCCATCTGGATGGCGTAGCCGAAAATTGTGATTGGCCAATACCGCCCCGTGGCATCGGCAAGGCGCCCGGAAACCAATCGAAGACCGTAGCCCAGAAATTCGCCAAAGCCGGTGACTGTGCCGACAATTGTGCCGGTTGCCCCCAACGTCGCCAGAAATGGGCCGAGTATGCTGCGTGATCCCTCATAGGTGAAATCAGCGAAGAAGCTGAGAATCCCGATAAGAAGCACAAATCGCAGCGCGATGTGGCGTCGCTCTGAATATCCTTCGGATTGAGTGCCAGCAGTAATCTCGTCTTCCATGCTGTCCCCAAGTCAGTTTCAGATTGCAGGCCACGCGGTCACCCCAACCGCAGGGTTTGCACTGCTCTCATCGATCTTCGTGGGCTTCGAAGAGCTGCGGAGTCGCATTCGGGTCCGCCCCAAAGATTGTGTTGTACAGGTCTTCGCCAAAGCTCGTTCGCAGCGGCTCGCCTTCTATGAGCCTGAAGGTGCGTTGGCCAGTATTCAGTCTTTCAGCACGCATGAAAAGCGCACGTTGGCCATCCGTCTCGAAGAGGCCGTGCGCCAACTCGTAGAGGTGGGTGACGTACGCAACGCGCACCGACCGAGCCTGCAACGCGGCGACAATCTGCCTGGCGATCTCGGAGCCCTCCTGCTCATTCGTGGAAGCAAAGGATTCGTTAAACAGAACGAAGGCGTGTGGATGGAGGTGATCGATGATTTCATTGATGCGACGCAATTCTTCATCGAACTTGCCACTCTCCATTTCGATGTCTTCCTCCCGTTTGTAGTGGGTGAAGACACCGCGGGCGACGGCGGCGCTGAAGGATTCCGCGGCAACAAACATGCCGCTCTGCATCATCAGTTGTGCAAGGCCGAGGCTGCGCAGAAATGTCGACTTGCCGCCCTGATTGGCGCCCGTTACGACGACGAGAGGCGCTTCGCGATTTTCGAGATCGTTCCCCACGACGCGCTTGTCGAGTGTGAGCGCCAGCGCGGCATCGTAGAGACCGCGAAAACCGACGTGACGGTCCTCAACATCCAAGGGCAAAGGCATGACGACAGGTTCACCTCTACCTGTCAGGGCGTCGTGCAGATTGACGCAGCCAACGTAGAAGGCGAGCTCGGACACGAGCGCAGAGAAGAAATTGCGGACATGCTCGCAAGCTCCGGCCAGAGTCGTCGCCGCAGATGCGATGGCCTGATCGCGCAAAAGCTCCAGCGCCCTGGCACCCGCTTCGTCACGAGGATGAATCGCAAAGCCATTGGGCGACGGGCCCGGCGGGCGAAAATACGCGCGGATCCTTTGCCAGAGGACCGACCACCAATCGATTTGCAAGCGTGGCAAGCGATGCAGAGCGTACTGCTCCGCCTTACAGCCCGCGCCTAACCTGGCGCTGAATAGAAGGGCATCGCGATGTCCGAGCTCAGTCAAATGCGCAGCGATCTGGGCCAAAAATGGTTCATCGATTTCTCGCCGCACCATCGAAAAGAATTGGCGCCAGCCGTCGGATGAGAATTTACTGCCATCTCGATCGGCGATCTGTCGGAGCTGTCGGAGGAAGGTAGACAGAACGTCCATTTGCCCGATCGCGTCGGCGAGAACCCAATGCGGGTAGCGAGCCAGTGTCCCTAGATATCGTTTTCGTTGCTTTTCAACAGCGGCGCCAGCGAGTTGGTAGAGTTGGCGCAATGTCTCGCGCCGTTTGAGGCAGTCGGCCAAGACGGCTTGCCGGTACAGGATGGTCTCGAAGTTGCCGTTGACACTGGCAAGGATGACTTTCTGCGCCGTACTGAGGACCAGTGAGTCTCCCTGCGCCATCGCTGCAAAGAGCGTATCCAACGCAAGATCAGCTTCGAGAGCCGGTTGGTTCCATGGCAGTTCGCCTAGCCAGTCAAAGTCCTGATCGCGATAGAGCAGCCGCGCTTTCATGGCCCAATTCGATCGCGAATTTGGCCTTCTCTTAGGCGGTATTTCTCCGCGAGCGAAATGGCGTAGGCCAGCCCGTCCGCGGGCCGCCGCGCAATCTTGAAGGTTCGCATCTGCGGGTTGTCGCGCAAGACAGTGCTGACCATGCTAACGGTCTCTTTGCCGAATGAGGCGATCTCATCGATAAAGGTGACCCACACGCACAGAAGCTTGAGGCGAATCAGGGAGGCGGCGATCTTCCGACTGAGGAAGAGTGCATCGCGAAAAGTCGTGGAGGCAAAAATCTCGTTGATGATAACGATGCTGCGCGGCGTAGCGGCCTCTAGAATCTCGTGGATGCGGGCAAGATCGTCCTGCAGCTTGCCGCGCAGATTGGTCATCCGCTCTTCCCGCTCAAAGTGAGCAAATAACCGGTCCGGGAGAAAGAGGTGGGCGCTCGTGCCTGGAACGGGCAAGCCAAGGCTTGCCAGATAATGCAATTGGCCGAACATCCGCGCGAACGTAGTCTTGCCGCCCTGATTCGGTCCGGTCACCACGATGATGCGTTCTGGACCCGCAAGCTGGAAATCGTTGCAGACAGGCACCGCATGTTCGTTGGCGAGTTTCCCCGCCAATGCCAGATCGAAGCTTTGGCGGGCATAGACGTCCTGTCGATCGGTGCTCACATCCGGATAACAGAACGCCAGACCGGCGCGTTTGAGGCTTGCGATATAGTCGAGATAAGCAATATAGAACTGAATCTCCCGATCGAAACGGACGACGCGCGCGCTCTGGAACGACTCGTATTCGGCGCAAAATGCGTCGACTTTATCGAACAGCTCGCGATGGATGTTGGCGACCCGGTCGAGGATTTTGCCTTCCACATTATTCACATCAGGCGAGCTTCCGAATTCGAAGGAATAAGATTTGACGGAGCCGCCCTCGAACCGGGCGAAGGTGTTGGCGATCTCCCCTTCGTAATCGGATTCGCCGTTATATGGCAGCACTTCGACGAGCAGACCCTGGGTGAACACGCAATAGCGAATGGCGGCAAGGTCCGTTCGCAGCTGCTCGGCCCGCTGCGCCAGATTGGTGAAATGCTCGGCCGCGCAATAATTGGCAAGATGGTCCCGAAACGAGTTCAGCCCCTGAGAGCGAAGCTCAGCTTTTGCAAGGCGGGCGGAGAGACGTTGGACTGCACCGACGTATGTGCTGACGGCATCAAGAACCCCATAGCTCTTCTGATCGCGGTGATAGCGCTTCCGGGCCTGTGCGATGTGACTGCGTACCGACTGCATCGAAACGGCGAACGACTTGATCGTGGCCAGAACAGATGCCTTCTCCAGATCCTGCATGACCTGATGTCGAAAGAGCACGGCATCCACATCGGGTAGCGGCAGGTGAAAGAAAGGAGCCAGGTCATACTCCTCCTTGCCTGCAATCACCGCTGTCACAATCTGATTGAGATTCAGATCGGAAAACACCTCAGGCTCGCGAGGAGTACCTTCAATGTGCTTGCCGCGATCGGCGAAGAGGATACTCGCAAACGTCATGGCTAACGCAACCCAACGCCAATCAGGAGAACGACCAACATCGCGAGCAGAACGTAGCCGGCATAGGCGTTGACGTGCCCCACGTGCATCTTGCGAACTTGCCCGGCCAAAGCGCGCAGACCCGAGACGGGCGGCCCTATGACCCAGCGGTCCACGACATGGATCATCGTGTGATTGCGCACGATGGCCGTGCGGAAGTGACGGGCGATTGCCTCCACGTTGTCCTCGCCAGTTTCCGGGCGGAGGATGTTGTCGAAGATGACACGGACTGGATTGGAAAATCCAGTCGCGGTGTAGGTGATTGTGGGCAGCAGCTTCCGTAAGCCGCCCGCCCAGACCTCGCTCGTCTTGAGCGCGCGCTTTCGGGTGAGGAACCGGAAAGCAATGAAGGTTAGGAGCAAGATGCCAGCGAGTGCCACCACCATATATGACGTGGACATGGCGAATACGACAGGATTTTCTCGTCCACCGCGATGCAGTACGACGAGACCGCGGCCCGGGAGCACCCCTCTTCCCGCCTGTGCGCCAAGGTCATGAAAGTCCTGAATGAACGCGGGCGGGATGTTCTCCTTCTGCTGCTCCGAAGGCACAAAAAATGGCGGAACAAGAGCGGCAGTCGCGCTTTGATGGACGAGCGGTGTTCCCGCGCGGTCGAGGACCGGTATGACGTAGGTCGGAAGCAATCCAAGCAGCACGCAACACAGCGCCAGGAAGGCGAGCGATGCGTGCGTCGTGCCGTGCGCTTCCTTCGCGTGACTTGCGCCTGCGGAACGCGGCATTCCGAGGAAGCCCATCGCAAAGACTTTCGCGAAGCAGGTGACGGCAAGACCGGCTGTGAGCGCGAGCATCGCCCCGCAAACGGCGAAGACGATCTTTGCAACCGTTGACGAGAGAAGCGCCGAACGCAGGATCGTCTGCAGGGTGAGCCATTCGCTGACAAAGCCGTTGAATGGCGGCAGCGCCGATATCGAAAGCACTCCAACGAGGAAGAAAGCGCTGATCCATGGCATCCTGCGAATGATTCCGCCGAGCCGGTCCAGATCGCGTGTTCCTGTCCCGGCTTCGACCGCGCCGGTCCCCACGAACAGAAGCGCCTTGTAAACGGCGTGATTGGTGAGGTGGTAGAGCGCGGCGATCAACGCCACGCCGGCCACCACAGCGTGCCCGGTGGTGAGAAAAATCATTGATGCCCCGACACCGGCGGCCACGATGCCCATGTTCTCAATCGTGCTGTGGGCGAGGAGGCGCTTCATCTCTGCCTGCACGGTCGCGTATAGAATACCGATCAAGGCTGAAATGCTGCCAACCGCCAGGACGATCAGGCCCGGTGTGATTCCGCCTACAGGCGCGATGTCGAGATTGACACGGACGATTCCATAGATGCCTAGATTGACGATTACCGCCGATAACAAGGCCGAAACATTGGTTGGCGCCACGGGATGGGCGAGCGGCAGCCAACTGTTCAGTGGAACAAGCCCCGCCTTCACGGCAAATCCGAAGAAGGACAGCAGGAAGACGGCCCAGCGGAGGCCGCTTGAAAGTGCCGGCGCGCTCGCCTTGAGGGCTGCAAAGTCGAGCGCGCCCGTATGCCCAGCCATGAGGATGAAGGCGAGGGCAACTGCAATCGTGCCGCCTTCGCTCATGGCCAACATGACGTAGCCGGCCGCGGCGCTCTCTGTGTGTCTGTCTTCGAAGTTTACGAGCAGATAGCTCGCGATCGACATCAACTCCCACGCAATGAGGAACAAGACAACATCGTCCGAGATGATGACGAGCGCGATGGAAGCGAACAGCGCGTAATAGAGAACGCTGAAATAGCGGAGACTGTACGTTGCGGCATATTTTGCGAGATAACGGCTGGAAAATACCGAAACGGGCAGGAAGACGATGGCGGTGACGAACAAGAACACTGCCGACAGCGGATCGGCCCCGACCTTCAACGTCCCCAACGGAAAAAGCTGCCACAGATCGGCAGCAAAGCCGGCTCCCCTCATGAGCACGACAACGGCGAAAGCGAGCAAGGCGAGTGCAGCGAGCGACCCAATGATCGACAGGAGCAAAGGGGTCCGCGTGGGTAGGGCAATAAACGCGACTACAGCACCCACAGCGCAAAGAATGAAGAACACAAGAATTAGGACGGCCGCAATGCTCATGCAACGCTCTCCATCGCCGATGTCCCAAGTTCGGACACGCGTTCAGCGGGGGGCTTGCGCCTGACGACCACCAGCAATCCGTGCAAAATGGCCAACGGGGGCGGCGGACAGCCGGGAACAATAATGTCGACCGGAATCGATGTTTCAACGCCGCCTGCCGCGGCGAAGCTGGGACCCAGAATGCCGCCGGAAATCGCACAGGCCCCAATCGCCACCACGCGCTTGGGCTCCGGCATTGCAGCGTAAGTCTTGCGCAGTGGCAGCTGCATGGCATCCGAAACCGGGCCGGTCACCATCAGGACATCCGCGTTGCGCGGTGTCGGCGTCGTGAAGAAACCGAGCCGGTGCATGTTGTAGTAGGGATTGTTGAGTTGGCGGGCTTCGCTGATGCAGGCGCCGCATGCTCCCGCATCGAGAAAGCGGATGTGCAGAGAGCGGCCGAAGACCCTGTCGAGTTCCTGCTTGGCTTCCTCGATCTCGTTGCGTGCAGCCCACTCATAGCCGGGCGCCCAATCGGTGGATGCCGAACCACTCTTGCAACGCAGGCAATGCACGCACCGGCCGTTATCGACTGCCACGCTGTCGGTGCGGGGCAGCAGTGCGTTCGTCGGGCAGCGCGCGGTCAGTTCTGCCATCTCCGCGGCCGAATTGAGCGGCGTCGCCATCGGTCGGCCGGGCGAAATGCCAAGCGAACGGTCGTCACGGGCGGGATAAGGCGTGGTCTTTATCCCGGTTCGAAGGCCTTTGAGCACCCAATTCGCCATTACGCGCTCCTACCGGTCACATTCGGCGTTCCAAAGGCCGAAACTCGCCAGAATGATCGGGAAATCCTGGAATGCGAAGTTTTCGGCCGCGAGATGAAAGCCGTGCCAGTTCGCAAAAGATGGTGGGGTGATGTGATAGCGGGCCACTGTTCCGTCGTCGTTCAGCCTCAGCCAATGAAAAGCCGTACCCGCTGGCGCCTCGACAGCTGTGAGCGCTACTCCGCTACGCAAGATCATCTCTTCGATACAAGTCGGGCCGTCGGGCAAAGCCTGGGCAAGCGCGTGTATGGTCGAGGCGGATTGTTCGGCTTCATGGAAGAACACACGCAGGCGTGCATAGCCGTCGCCTTCCTGTTCATGCGCGACCGTGAGATTCACGTTGTCGTACGCCGCATACGGAAAATCCTTGCGGCAATCGCGCGCAATGCCGGACGCGCGCGCGATCGGGCCAACCAGTCCGTAAGCCAAGGCTTGCTCTGTGCTGATCTGGCCGACCTCTTCCAGACGGTCGAGGAAGCTGCTGGAAAAGCGGAGCATGGCGTGCAGGTCGTGTAATGCTCGCGCGATTGAAAGGACACGGTCTGCCAAATGCACGCATAGATGATTTGAGGTGTCGCGCGCCAACCCGCCAAAGGCGAGCATGCCGAACAGATAGCGATGTTGCGCGACCTCACATGTCAGGCGTAGTAAGCCTTCTTCGATCAGCGCTGCTTGGCTGGTTGCTACGGCCAGCGCCGTCGAGTTGCAGATGCCGGTAATGACGGCTGCATGATAGCGTAGCCGTTCGAGCTCGGCGAAAATCGTGCGCAGCGTCTCGGCGCGCGCCGGCACGCCGACGTTACAGATTGTTTCCACAGCGCGGCAGAACGCGAGCCCATGTGCGAAGGCAGAGGTGCCTGAGAAGCGCTCCGCGATCAGAAGGGCGCGATCCGGTGCCTGTCCTTCCGCGAGCTTTTCAATGCCGCGATATTTGTAGAAAAACCTCGGGATCGTACGTATGACATCTTCACCCACAGTTTCCAGCAGGAAGTGCGCGGACTCGGCGAAATCCGAAAACACCGGTCCGATCGGCATGGCGAAGGCGCCGGGCGCGACGACGATCGTCGGCGGTTCCCAATTCGGGTCTATTTCGCGATGTTCATAGGGCGCGTGCGCGTCGAAATCGCGCCGCATAGGATTGACACCTTCCGGCCAATCTTCGTGCAGAATAAATTCGCCAAGCCGTGGATGACCTTCGAAATGGATGCCGAACAGATCCTCGACTTCGCGCTCATGCCAGTCGAGCGATGGGCCCTGCGGAAGATCGACAAGCGAAGGAACCGCGCAGGTATCAGCGTCCAGCTGTGGCACGACGTGCGCCCAGGGTGAGTCGGCATTGTCGCAGAAGACGTAATCCAGCGTTGGCTGGCCCGGCTGAGATTCATCGGCAATGAGTGTTGCGAAGACAAAGCCCAGGTCGCGTAGCAGCCATTGACCTATCTCGACCAGATGTCCTGGTTTGCATTGAATCCGGCAGCAATTCGCGCGCTGATCATAAGTCACGGACACCCGCTCACCCCAAGCATCTTTGCATCGGTTTTGGAAAGCCATTGCCTTTTGGGGCGCTCCTTTCTCCAGCGGGTCGGCCGCGCTCATCTTCAGCTCCCCATTGCGCCAGCCGCGATCTGCAGCAGGTGTTGCAGAGGTGCAGGAATGTAGAGACCGAAGACCACGAGCGGGATTGCGGCCAACACGAGCGTCGCCCGGCATGTCCAAGGCGAGGGCAATGGCGAAGCATTGTCCGGAACGCCGAACGTCATGCGATTGATGTGATAAAGCACTGCGCAGAACGCGACCACGATGAAGAATGCCAACAAACCGACGACCAAATATTGACCGCTCGCGAGGCCCGCCTTGAGAATCAGAAACTCGCTGACGAACACCGCAAAGGGCGGGGCGCCAGCGATGGCAAATCCGCCGGCCAGCAGGGCCGCGGCCGAAAGCGGAGCTGACCGGATCAGGCCGCGGATCGAGCCGATGTCCTGCGTGCCGGCTGCCATGACGGCAATGCCGGCGGCGAAGAAGCAGAAGGATTTGCCGACCGTGTGCGCCAGGATTTGGTAGGTGACGCCGAGATGCGCATCCATCCCGCCGAGCCCCGCGGCGACGAGGATGATCCCCATATGCTCGACAGTCGAGAAGGCGAACATGCGCTTGAAATCGCGCACCGTAATCAGCAACAGCGCCGCGATCGCGACCGAGCCCAAGCCGAAAGCAATGAACCAAGGTCTGGGATCGAGACCCGGGGCGCCGCTCACGACGGGGAACAGACGCAAAATGACATATAGAACGGTCGTGGTTTCGACGCCGGACAGCAAAGCACACACGGAAGCGGGTGCTTGGCTATGCGCGTCGGGTAGCCAAGTGTGCATCGGCACAAGGCCGACTTTGGTGCCGAAGCCGACGAGAATGAGCAGGAACGCCGGCCAGAGCAATGCCGGCGGGATGTGTGGCGCTGCTTGCACGAGGCCAAGCCAGGTAAATGGTGGTAAGCCGGCTTCGCGCGAACCCCAATAGAGAATGAGAAAACCCAGAAGCGCCAGAACAGCGCCAAGGGTTGTCAGCACGACATATTTCCAAGCGGCCTCCAGCGCTTCCGGGGTATCTTCGAAGCCAACCAGAAATGCGGACAGAAGCGTCGTAAGCTCGACTGCAATCCACATTAGTGCGACGTTGGCCAATAGCGGCACGGCAAGCATGGAAAGGACGAACAGATTGAAGAGGCTGTAGTAGCGGCGTAGCGGCGCGCCGGAGATATGCTTGCTGCGCTCTGCGATATAACCCCATGAAAACAGCGCCGCGGTGAAACCTACGAACGCGACCAGCACAAGGATCAGTGCGCCAAGGCCATCGCAGGTCAGCCAGTCGCCCGGGACGTTCATATGTCCATGGCGTGAAACATCCCATGCCACAAATGTCGACAGCGCAAGATTGATCACCGCCCCCGCCAGCGTGATCGGCGCGCCGAAATGGCGGCCCAGCGGAAGCATCGACAAGCCGCTTGCAACCAGCGGAATGGCGAGGATGAGAACTAGCGCCATGCCTTATTGCTCCCGCAACGCCGACAGCCGGCCCACCGCGGTGGTGCCCACGCGCCGGCGGATTTGACGCATCAGCAAGCCGACGACCAAAGCAATCACCGGCACGTCCACGGCGGCTGCCAATTCTGCGATCACCGGCAGGCTCGGAACGATGGCGATGCCGGCGAAGAAGACGCCATTTTCCACCGCGAGCAGGCCCAGAAGTTGCGGCACTGCCTCGCGCCGCACGACAACCGTGAAAGCACCAAGGAACATCGCAGCAATGCCGAGCGGCAGATTGATCTGCGCAAACGGCATCTTGACGGTGCCAAGCAACGGATAGGCCACGACGTAAGCAAGAACGATCAGGACGGCAGCGAGCAGCAGCGAACTTGGGATGTTGAGTACACGCTCAATTTCCCGCGTACGATAGACCTCCGCGCCGACGGTTCGGCGCAGCAGCCAGGGGATCATCAGAGTTTTGGTGCCGATCGTGATGGCCGCCACCAGAAGCAGATGGATCGAACCGAGCGCAATGCCGATCAGGGCGGCCGAGGTCGTGAGCAGCAGCGATTGCAGGATGAAAAGCTGCAGCGATGCCAGCACCTGACGCGTAGCAACGACGCCGAGCGCGGCGAGAAGAAAGAGCGCGCCGGTCAGCGCATCAAGGGCCGGGATGATTGAAAGCAGGGCCTCCCTCATTGGCGGACCTAAATCTCCGACAGCCGCGTGATCATCGCAACGACCGAAATGACGAAGGCGGCGCCCATGAATTCGGTGATGCGGAAGAGGCGCAGCTTGGAAAGCGAGGACTCAATGCAAACGAGCACGAGTACGAAAATGAAAATCTTGAACAACACCAGCGGGATTGCGGCTATCACGTGGACGGCATTGGTGTCCGGCGACAGGCCCCATGGCGTGACTAGTACATTCAGGAAGATGCAGAGTAGCACGAAAAACTTCATCGCGCCGGCCCATTTCATCAACGCTGCGCCGCGTCCGGAATATTCCAGCGATTTGGAGCGATCGATCATCGCCAATTCGAATTGACCCGATGGGCTGTCCACTGGGATTCGGCCGTCTTCAGCGAGGATCAACATCAGGAACGCGATCATCAGAAGGACGTGTGACGGCTCGAAGAAATTGGCGATCGGCGTAACCCAACGGGTTTGCACGATGTAGGGGATCGTCGAACCGGCGACGAAGGAGACCGTCAGAAAGACGACGATAAAGACGGGCTCGGCGAGAAAGCCGACCATTCGCGTGCGGCTTGCGCCCATCGGGCCGTAGGGATTGGCGGTGTCGACGGCCGCCAGCGTTGCAAAGAAGCCGCCCAATGCGAGAACGAAGCCGCCGCCGAGCATGTCGCCCATGAACGCGAAGAACAGCGGATATCTCGTGAGTACGGGAATCAGCAATGTCACGAAGATGGGCGCCGAAAACGCCACATACGGAGCAACACGAAATATCCAGGAGCTGTGATCGGAGACGATTTCGTCCTTGTGCAACAGTTTCCAGATGTCGCGATAGACCTGAAAGATGCTGGGGCCGCGCTTGGATTGAACGATCTCTTTCAATCTGCCTGCAACGCCTTCGACCAACGGCGAGAACGCGAGCACCACCAGCACTTGCAGGACATTATAGGCTATCCGTTCGAGCACGCTTTCCTCCGACGAGCGGAGGTTGCCCAGCACGGACACGGGTGCAGCGGTAGCAAGGGAAGCAGTTAAGGGGGGTTCGACGGAGGCTTTCTGTTCCGTCGCCCTACTGGATGCCCTACGTATCGCCACCCCCGGCTGTGCCGGGCTGAGCAACCGTAGGAGTCATCAGCCATAGTAGGGCGGTTTCAGCGGACTCCATCGCTGGGGCCTTCGAGACTCACTCGTGCCCGATGGCCCACAATCTTTTAGCGCAAAGCGCTATGGCGGGCAATTGCGCCGACAGAATTCATAGTGAGGCAGGAGTGAAATTCAGATAGCTGTGGCCCGCCAATGCAACGAGTCCCCGCAAGTGCGCGTTGATCTCATCGTGCGTTGTGAACGCTTTGCGGGTCCCATCCCGCTTCAGAGCGTAACGGCGCATGTCTTCCGCGACCCTTTCAAGAGACTCTGCTTCTGCAGAGACTAGCTTTCGCGCCACGTCAGTGTCCGGAACTGCTGCCACGATCCGTGGAAGGTGCGGCAGACAAACATCGGGCAGGGATGGCGCGCCAGCCGTAATCGCCTTCGCAATGAGGCGCACGACCTCCACAATCGCAGCCTGCTCTGCCGCAGCTCGTGTACGGCAAAGAATGCAAGACTCCGAAGTGGGCAGAATCGCCGCCAGATCGTCCGCGCGCATCATGTTGACGCCTGCCATCTCTTCGATCGCCTGGGCCAGCCGATCGATCGCATCCGGGAAGCCGATGCATGTGCCATGCGGGCTCGCAAGGGCCGCATACTGCCACGTGTGAAATGGGCACAGGCCGCCAGCTGAGGTGAGTTCCTGACGGACCTTCCGGTTAATAGTTATTTCGTATTGATATTTCTGCAGGAACTCGCGCACTGCGCGCTCGATCATCGAACACACCTGGCACGAGCTGAAGCGCGGTGTCACTCGTCCAACGATACTGCCCGCACGCGATGAATCGCGGTCGGCCTGTTGAGGGGCGCCCAACTGTTCTTGCAAAGCTCCAAGCCGTTCCAATTCAGCATCGGTGTTGGGCAACGCTGAAAGCCGCTCATGAATCCGCTGGCACATCCGGGCCAGAAACTCCGATTGCTTTTCTTCGATCAGAAAGCGGGTTAACCGTTCCATGAAGTGGAGCAAACCGCTTTGTGCTAGCCGGCTTTGATCGCCCGAGCGGTTGGACTCCATGGCGTCACGCGCCGACAGCGAAAAGACTTCGATGCGCCGCTCGTCCAAGGCCGCGCGGATTTGCGCGCAAATGTGATCTTGAACTTCCCGTTTCTCCGCCTCGCTTACCAGATCCTGCTTGTTTACAGCAAGAAATATGCGATATCGACTTCGGCCCAAATCGATCAGCAGACGCATTTCTTCGTTGGACAGAGGGCTGTCGTAGCTGGTCACCAATATCAGCGCGTCAGCTTCGGACCGAAAGTCCTCGGTTGTCCGCGTGTTCTCAAGGCTAGCCGAGCCTAGGCCTGGCGTATCGACCAGGTAGAAGCCGCGGCGCAGCACTTCCGAGGGTAGCTCGATGCGCGCCCGTCTGATGCGTTGCACATTTCCGGGATTGTGGCGTTGGGTGATGTATTGAGGAAGAGATTCGAGCGGGATTTCGGACGGGAGCCTGCGCTCCTCGTATTCTATGATGGCCCTCTCGACAGTCCCATATTGCACAGTTGTGATTACAGAAGTCAGTGGCACGATACCGGTGGGCAGCAGCTCTGTGTGGAGCATCGCGTTCATCAACGATGTCTTGCCACGGCTGAACTGTCCGGCGACCACGAGATTGAACCGGTCCTCGGCCAATCGTGCGAACAAATCTTCAAACGGATAGATATTTTCGGGCTCGGCAGCGCGAGCCGTCAGGGACGCTGAGCGCAAGATATCCGCCAGTTCGAACTTGGCGCGCTCATATTCTTTGATGTCCATCTCGCTCCTCCCAAAGGAGCGGCCAAAGTACTGTTCCAAGGCTGCCGCTCCGCACAATGTTCATTGTAGGAGCCATCAGCCATCGAGGCAGTTCAGGGGGGAACTCCATCCCCGCATAGAAAGTATGAAGCGACTTAGCTCTGGCAACTCGGAGCGTCAAATGGCCTGGGAGATCGCAACCCCAATGATCATGCATTGCGCTCGAAACCGCATACAGGACAAGCCCCAATTTCTCCATCGTGTGGCGTCGCACTCCCGATAGGTGATGAGGTAGGCCGAGAGCTCCCCCACAAGCCCGGACACGACTCCCAACGACAATCAAAGGTCAACATTTTCGAACAAATTCTCGCGCGCGCCGTCAAGATTTGACCAAGTGAACGGAACATGGCGCCAAGTGAACCAATCGGTCGATGGCCCCACTAGACGGGACTGGCCGTGTTGCCGATTTTCCGCCAGCCACAACAAGAAGTTCGGCAGGATGGTCGTGAAGGAACGCCAAGGTCCGCTCCACGAACGAACCAAGTGCGATCTCTCCGTGAAAAGCGACTTGCGCCACTTCAGCGCGTTGCCGGGCCGCCGAGATGATGTACGCGCATTTGGCCTCAGCGCCCGATTTCGCGTCGTCGACTTCACCCATAGAAATTGGGATCCGTGGCAACTTGGCCACGATCAGCATGGTGAGCTCGGCCGCAAATTTCTCGGCGAGTGCCAAAGCGGGTTCTAGGGCCCCGCTAGCATTCATCGATCCATCGTTCGCCAAGAGTATTCGCCTGTACATGGGGCTAGTCGGCTCGGCGGGTCGCAAAGATTTGAACCTGCTCCAGCGTCGCTAGTCCGCCGTTCATCATCTCTGACAAGATCGGAAGAAATCCGTCGATCTTGTCGGCCAAATCGACGATCTCAATGACGATCGGAAGGTCCTCCGACAGGCGCATTATCTTGGCGGTGTGCAATCTTGCGGACTTGCCGTAGCCAAGCGGTCCGCGAAGGATGGTTGCGCCCGCAAGATGCATTTCACGGGCTTTCAGCACGATAGCCTCGTAGAGCGGTTGCGATTTGTAACGATCCATTTCGCCGAGATAAATGCGAAGCAGGCTGGCGGAGTGTTTGGCTGCGGGGACTCCTGCGGTCTCGGCCATCGCGCTCATCGAGATCCTCCGACGGCGGTGCCAAAACAAAAGCTCCCACCGCGTGTCCTGCGCAGTAGGAGCCATCAGCCGGGACTTGGCGGTTTTGGGGAGCTCCATCCCCGGCGGCATCCTCTGACGATCTGTCCCCAAGATCAATACGGAATGCGCCGGCTGGACCATCCATCTTTCCCTAGGCAGACGCGCGAATCTTTGCGTATAAATCGAAAAGGCGATGGGGTTCGCCGTGTAACCGCCCCTAGGGCTGATGACTCCTTCGAACACCTCGTTTTGAGGAGGGGTCATGCATTGGCACAATGCAGCGAATGACGCTGCGCTGAAAAAACCCTGCAGGAACGCAGTGCACGGGTGCACTGTGCCGCATCCGGCTCTAGGGCGTGTCCGGCGATGACTCGCGACATCCTCCTGCAGATCGCGCAAGTCCTTGTTGTTCTGGGGCTTTCCCCGCTCCTCCAAGGCATCATCCTGCAGTTTGAGGAGCGTGTGCAGCGCGGCCAGGGACCGGGCGTCTTCCAGCCCTATCGCGATCTTTGGAAGCTCTTTCACAAACACATTGTCGTCCCCGATACCGCGTCATGGCTGCATTTTGCTGCGCCCGTCGTAGCGTTCACCTGCATGCTGACCGTTCCGATTCTGATTCCGGTCTTGACGGATTTTCCGCTGCCGCTCTCGGACATGGGGGACATTCTGGGCGGTGGACTGATCCTCACGCTCGGCTCCTTCATGATCCTGCTTGTCGGCCTCGACGCTGGCGGAGCCTATGGCGGGATCGGTTCAAGCCGCGCGGTAATGGTCGCGATCTTGGCGGAGCCCACACTGATTCTCGTGTTCGTGGGCATCACTCTTCTTGCCAAGGCGATGCTTCCCTTCGTGGTCAATCATCTCCTGGTCGGAAATCTCGCGGTCTATTTCAGTCCTGCGCATCTGTTTCTGGTGGCTGCCTTCTTCGTGCTGCTCCTGACGGAGACCGATCGGCTGCCGATCCACTCCAGCACCCACATCGAGGTCTACATGATCGATGAGGGACGAATTCTAGAATATTCCGGCCCGCTGCTAGCCCTCCTCAAATGGGCCTCGATGATGAAGCAATTCATCCTCTACACCATCTTCTGCAACGTGCTGCTGATCCCGTGGGGGTTATCGCGCGCGGGTACCCCACTCGGCACCTTTGGGGCGACCGCAGCCTTGATGGGAAAGTTCGTTCTGGTCGGCTGCGTTGTGGTGCTGGTCGAAACAGCGCAGTCGCGTCTGCGCTTCTACCGTTATCAGGAACCCCTGGCAGCATCTTTCCTGCTTGCAGTGCTGTCGATCATCGGGACCCAGTTGAGCTGAGCCCATGACAATCCAGAATTTGCCTCCGATTGTTTCCTCTATCTTCAGTTTGCTGGCGATCGCGTCGCTATTGCTTACCTTCGTGATGCTGGGTTCGCGTTGGCTGAACCACTACCTTTACGCCTTTGCCGCTGAATCTTGGCTGATCGCGGCGCTCTCCGCTACCGTGGGCGCGTACGCCAACTATCCCGAACTCTACCTCATTGCCATTCTCACGCTCGTCTTCCGTGGCCTGCTTCTGCCATATCTGATTTGGCGGATTATCCAACGCCAGAATGTCGATCGCGAGGTTCACGTCATTCTGCAGCCTTCGAGTGCTCTGGTGATCGGCGCGTCGGCCGTCGTCTTTGCACTGGTTGTCGCCTATCAGATTGGTTCGCAGATGAATCTGGCGGGGACAGTGGTCGTGCTCGCTTTGACGGTCATGCTCTCCATGAAGCTGATCGGCTTTCTCATGCTGTCTGTGCGCCATGAGGCAATCAGTCAGGTACTCGGTCTCTTAGTGCTGGAGAACGGCATCTTCCTTGGCGCCCAAGTGCTAGTGCCCGGCATGCCCATGCTGATCGAAATCGTGATTCTGTTCGATTTGCTGATTGCCGTGGCTTGTTTCGGCGTGCTGGTTCGCTATCTCGCCACCGCCGTGGGCGCAACCAGCAGCCTAGCGCTGAAGAAGTTGGTGGGATGATGCCGGGTGGTCTTCTTCTCGCGATCGGAATCGCGCCGGTGGTCGCGGCGGCTCTCGGTCTGCTGATCCATAAATCGCGCGCCTCGGAATTTCTCAACTTGGCGGCTGGCGTGATTGTCCTGGCCTGCGCGCTTCCTCTTCCGGTCTTCGCCGACAATCACCGCTACATCTATTTCGCCAACTGCATCATCCTCGACGGCCTATCCGCGTGGGTTGTGCTCTGCACGGCTGTTGTCTACTTCCTCGCTTCGATTTTTGCTGTCGGTTATATGCGGATGCTAGACGAAGAACCGCGGTTGCCGCGTTTTTACTCTTTGTTCGCCGCATTCGCGTTCACGACGCTGATGGCGCCACTCATCAACAATATCGGACTCTACTGGATTGCTATCGAGCTCACCACGCTCGTCAGCACGTTTCTCGTGGCGTTCGAGCGCACCGCTGAAAGCATGGAGGCGGCGTGGAAATACATCATGATCGTGTCGGCGGGCATCAGTCTCGCACTACTGGGCACAGTGCTGTTCTACTGGGCCGGCACATTTGTACTCGGGCCGACATACAGCCTGACATGGGACACGCTGCAAGCGGCGGCGCCGCGCATGAGCGGTGGGCTTGTCCTTCTGTCGTTTCTGCTGTGCCTCGTCGGGTACGGGACCAAAGTCGGTTTGGTGCCGATGCATACTTGGCTGCCCGACGCCCACAGCGAAAGTCCGGCGCCCGTTTCTGCAATGCTGTCTGGCGCGCTCCTCAATGCGGCGATGGTTGGCATTGTACGGTTTTTGGGGATCGCCAGCGCCGCGAAAGTGGCCGGCGTGCCGCACGCCGTATTGGTGGCCTTTGGGCTGGCATCTGTTGCGCTCGGCGCGCTCTTCATCGTGCGACAGGAGGGCGTCAAGCGCCTCATGGCTTATTCGAGCGTCGAGCATATGGGCGTGATTGCGTTGGGGTTCGGCTTCGGCGGTCCGTTCGGGACTGCCGGCGCCTTGTTTCACATGCTCAATCATTCGCTGAACAAGTCGCTGATGTTCTTCGGTGCGGGAAGCGCCATGCGCAGCTACGGCACGAAGGATATCGCCAAGATATTCGCCTTCGCGCGACATTTCCCACGGACTGGCGCTTTGTGGCTAGCGGGAGCTGTCTCGATCACAGGCGCGCCAATCTTCGCGCTGTTTTTGAGTGAGCTCGTCGTGATGCGGGGAGGCCTCGCGCAATCCTTTGCATGGGTCGTCTATATCTTCGCGGTTCTGCTGGTGATCGTATTTGTCGGTTTCCTCAACCATTTCCGCGTCATGTACTTTGGCGGTCAGCCCGCCGATGCATCCCCGCCGCAGCCTGTCAGCGCTTGGTGCGTGGTGCCGATGGCGATTGCGCTCGTGCCGCTGCTTGTCTTCGGCTTTTGGTGGCCCGAGCAGCTCTGGAGCTTTTTTGGCGCTATCCATGCTCAACTTGGCGGAACGACGCCATGAGCGCGGCGCAGATCATCGATGTAGCTGCCGCGGAATTGTCAAACCAGACGCGTGCCTTGCTTGCTGAAGACGGCCGCATGCGCATGGCCTATGCCTGGTATCCGACGCCCGATCGTATCGAACTTCGGTACCTGTCCAGTAGGGGCCTCACGGCACCCTTCGTTTTCTGGCGCGTTGCCCCGGAAGACATGACGATTCCGAGTCAAGCGCCGCTTCTCCCTGCTCTCAGCTGGTACGAGCGCGAAATCGCCGATCTGTTCGGTATCACATTCGCAGGGCATCCCGAGCCCAAGCGATTGGTGCTGCATGACGGCGTCGAAATGCCCGCTCCACCGTTCGCTCCAGGATTTCCTGCCGGAGCCCGGCTTGTCGTGTCGGGCCGCGGCAGCGGCATGCCGGACGTAGAAGGCCCCGATGTGCAGCGGCTGCCTTGGGGACCGGTGCGGGCCGATGTGGTCGAATCCGCGGAGTTCGGATTCTTCTACATTGGCGAGCATATCCTGCATCTCCACACACAACTCTTCTTCAAACATCGCGGCATGGAGAAGCGCTTCGAAGGACTCGACCCCGATGCAGGCGTGATCCGCGCGGAACGCGTATCGGGAGTGGGGAGCTTCGCACACGCGCTCGCATACTGTCAGGCCGTCGAACAGGCTGCCGGTTGTACTGTGCCAGAGCGTGCCCGCATGCTGCGAGTTCTGTTGGCCGAGCTCGAACGGCTTTACAATCACCTCCATTACCTGGGGCATCTTGCCGACACGACGACCCTGAAGGTCGGTGCGGCCGAGGGCAAATATCTCGAAGAGCGCGCCAAACAGCTCAACAGCCGTCTGACCGGCAGCCGCTTTCTGCGCAGCCTGGTCACGCCGGGCGGACTGCGCCGCGACCTCGATCCCGGCACGTGGTTGTCCGACGAACTCGAACGTCTCCGCGAGGAGGTCGCCGCTTACACGACGAAATTGGAACGCACCAATAGCTATCTCGACCGGCTTATGACCACCGGTCACCTGGATCGCAAGGTGGCGTTCGATCAAGGAGCAACCGGTCCCATCGAGCGAGCCTCCGGCCTCGACCGTGACCTACGTCGCGATCACCCTTACGCCGCTTACCCCGCGGTTCCGGTCAAGGTTGCGCTCCGCACCGCGGGAGATGCACATGCGCGGGCACAGGTGCGGATAGAAGAAATCGACTGCAGCATTGTGCTGATCCAGCGCGTGTTATTGCTCTTGGAAAAAGGCGAGGTGCGGGCGCCATGCTCCGTTCCGCCCGGCGGCGAAGGCTTGGGCTGGGCAGAATCGCCGCGCGGCTCGCTGTTCTATGCGGTGCATTTCGATGAAGCGGGCAAGCTCAAGCGAGTGAAGATCAAGTCTCCGTCCTTTTCAAACTGGCGGGTGTTCCCCTTCACAGTTCACGACAGCAACATGATGGATTATGCGATCAACGAGGCGAGTTTCGGCCTGACGATCGCGGGATGCGACAGGTAGCGCCATGCCGATCTGGACTCTGTTTGGACTAGCGCGCGGCAAGGCGACCACGGATTGGCCAAAAGCCGGTTCCGACGGTCAGGACGGGCTCTTGGGTATGCCGCGGTATCATGCCGAAGTCTGCGACAGCGGCTGCTCGATCTGCGCGGAGGTGTGTCCGACACAGGCCATTCGCGTGGCGGGCAGCGCGGATAAGCCGGCGCTCGAAATTGACTATGGACGATGCGTTGTCTGCCAGCTCTGCGTCGAGGCTTGTCCCAGCGGTGCCATGTCAGCGTCGCACGATTGGGCTTTCGGTGTGCGCCATCGCGAAGAGCTGAGGCTTTCCGATGCGAATAGACCGCAGTCCACACCGGAGCCAGGACCATCGCGCAGCGGCTTTCGCCGCAGTCTGCATATCCGCCATGTGGATTCGGGTTCCTGCAACGGTTGTGAGTCTGAACTTCAGGCTTTGAACAATCCCTACTACAACCTGCATCGCTTCGGCATCTTCTTCACGCCGTCACCGCGCTTTGCCGATGTGCTGCTGGTCACTGGGCCAGTGACATACGCAATGCAAGAGCCTCTGCGCGAGACCTATGCCGCGATGCCTGACCCAAAATGGGTGGTTGCTGTCGGCACTTGCGCAGTATCCGGGGGCATCGCCGAAGGCGGATATGCCTGCGGTCATGGGCTGGAAGGCGTGATTCCGGTGGATATCTATCTGCCGGGCTGCCCGCCCAATCCCGCAGCGATCATCGAGGCGTTGATGCTTCTGCTCGATCGGAAGTCGCAACAAGTTCATGGGGGGCGCTATGCCGGTTGAGTGGCTCTTAGCCCTAGGAGTGGCGCTTTGGGTGATCGCAGCGTTGATCGCTCTGTTTGTGCGTAGCGCCGCATTGGCGCGTCTCTTTCTTGTGGCGGGATGCATTGCGAGCGGAGTCAGCGCGCTTCTCTCGCTGTCGGGCGGTTCGCCGACGGTGCATCTCCCGTTGGGCGTGGCAGGCTTCGGAACGGAGTTTCACCTCACGCCTGCTGCCGCATGGCTATTGCTGTTCGGCCTCATTGCCGCAGCGTTTGCTTGTGCGCTCGGTACGCCGTCGAAGACGGGCCGATCGTCCTGGTGCTTCGGGGCGGCGATGGGGCTGATCGGTGCCCTGGGCGTGTTCGGCCTTCAAGACGGCATCGGCTTTCTCGTCGCATGGGAACTGATGAGCCTGGGGGCTGCGGTGATGATCCTGGGCGAGTCGCTTGCTTCAGATGCCGGCGGTCCTGTCCTCTTCATGCTTGCGCTGCTGGAGACGGGTTCCGTCGCGTTGATGCTCGCGTTCCTCATCCTTGCCGATGCGGGGGGAAGCTTCGCGTTTTCCACATTTGCCAATGCGGCACACTCGCTATCGGTTGGCGGCCAGTTTGCGGCTGGCATCCTTCTTCTCATCGGTTTTGGTGCCAAGATCGGATTGCTGCCGTTTTACGAGTGGTTTCCGCAAACCTACGCGGCAGGCAGCGGCGCGACTGGCGCACTTCTATCCGGTGTGATCCTCAACGCCGCCTTTTTTGGACTCGCCCGCGGTGTCACGGCGTGGGTTCCGCTCGGGCACGCTTTGCCGCTTTCCATCTTCGATGGGATCATTGTTGCTATCGCAGTGATCAGCTCAATCCTGACTGTGCTCTACGCATTTCAACAAGAGGATTGGCGCGCGCTTCTGAGTTTTTCGTCGGCCGAGAATGGGTCCATTGCCGTCGCACTGTTAGGGGCCTCGCTCGTATTCGTTCGGGATGGGCTTACCGATCTCGCCGGCCTGGCCTGGATCGTGGCGCTGCTCCATCTGGCCGGTCACGCGCTGGCCAAAGGCGGCATGTTCCTCTCTGCCGATGGCGTCTATTGCGTGTCGGGGTCCTACGGCTTGGCGCAGACAGGATTGTTGCGGAAGAGCAGCGTTCTGTTCGGTGTGGGCGTTGTTTTTTGCGGGATGAGTCTTGCCGCGATGCCGCCGCAAGCAGGATTTGTGAGCGAATGGTATCTGTTTCAGACGATGTTCCAAGGCTTCCATTTGAACGGCTTGGGCGATCGTTTGCTCCTTGTGATCGCGGGTGCCGGCTTGGCCATTACGGCCGCCGTGGCGCTCGCCACTTTCGCCAAAGTCGTCGGCATCGGCCTTTTGGGCCGCGGCCGAACGATTCCTCGCGGCGTACCCGTCCTCACCGGGGCGGCTGTCGGCGTGCTCGGACTCGCGGTGCTGGCGCTTGCTGCCGGGATGCCGGCTTGGTTGAGCGCGCTCGCTGGCGCGAGCCCTTCCGGGTATGCCGTGGATGCCGCTGCAAGAATGCGTGACGGTTGGCTCCTAGTGCCGTTGACGGCGAAATTCGCCTTTATTTCCCCGAGCAAGCTCGTCATCGCGATGCCGCTCTTGGCGCTCATCCCACTGTTGCTTCTGTTTTTCTCGCGACGCGGTTTGATCCGGCGTGTTCCGGTTTGGTATGGCGGACGCGAACACGATCCGGCGCATGTGGCGACCACGGCGCTCGCCTTCTCCAATGCGTTGCGCACCTTTTACAGCTTCATCTACCGGCCGACGGTGGAGACGACCCGCGTGCAGACGGAGGAAGGCAACGGGCATCCGTATTTCGTTCACCGCCTCATATTTTCGCACAACGTCGCCCCGCTGTTCGGACCGACGTTGTTCGATCCGATCGAACGCTTGGTCAACGGCCTAGCGCAGCGGCTGCGGGCGCTGCAGTCCGGCCATCTCAACTTCTATTTGACTCTGATCGGGCTGCTGCTTGTCGCAATCCTGATCGTCGCACTGCTGTGAGGAGTGCTGTAGGAAGAGCATGTACACCTTTGTTGCCATAGCGGCTGCTGGGATTGTGGGATGCTGGTCACGTTACCTGATGACACAATTGATTCAGGCGATCTGGGGAACGGCTTTTCCCTACGCAACGCTCGCGATCAATGTATCAGGCTGCTTTCTGATGGGCTTTCTGTTTGTCGAGACTCTCGAGCGACTGACACTGCCGGTTCCGATCCGCACCGGCATCCTGACCGGCTTCATTGGCGGCTACACCACCTTCTCAACTTTCTCGATGGAGACGCTGCTCCTCATCGAAAGCGGGCAGGCCGGCAAGGGCGCGCTCTATCTGCTTCTATCCAACATGCTCGGCCTCGCTGCTGCCTTCAGCGGTGCGTATCTCGCGAGAAACGTGTGAGGGAGGAATGCCATGAGTCGAGACGTTACGGTGGTTCGCATCTACATTAAAGAAACCGATCATGGCCGCCGCGGAAATCTGATGCAGGAGATCGTGCGTCTGTTGCATGACCAGCATCGCGTCGCAGGGCTGACGGTTTTCCGCGGTATCGCGGGATTTGGTGCGACCGGCGAGGTCCACTCGGCCGATCTTCTTCGCCTGGCGGTCGATTTGCCATTGGTCATCGAATTCTTCGATACGCCGAAGGTCGTTGAGGCCGCGCTCAAGCTGGTCAAAGGCTTGGTGTCGGATGAGCACATATTGTGCTGGCCTGCCACCATCTTAAGCGGAGCGGCGCCCCAAGCTGAAGGTGGCAAATAGCCCGCTAGTGACAGGGAGATCGCCATGGCATCGCAAGTCACAGAGTCTCGCGCAGTGGAGCTCCGCCGGTTTCGGAATTACGCGCTATTCTGGATCGCGATTCTCGTCCTCTATTTTGTCGGTGCCGATTTCCTCATTGGCCAGACCAAAACCGATCCAGCCTGGGCCGCTCCCGTGCTGATGCTTCTTATGGGCTGCATTCTTCTCGCCGCGATTTGGCATGCTGCGGCGATCGTCTCAATGTCATTGAAGGGTCTACTGTAGCGTATGAAAGTCTGGAGGCTAATGACCACGCAACGGACCTATTGTCCGGTCTGCGCCGCGCCCATCGGCCCCGATGCGAAGAACTGTCCCCGCTGCAAAGCGGATATCGACGAATGGGACCGAAAAAACTTTGTCGAGAAGTTGATAGACGCTCTCACACATCCACTGTCCGAAGTTCGAATGAGAGCCATCATTGTGCTCGGAAATCGTCGTGAAAAGCGAGCGGAACAGCCGCTGGCGGACTGCGCCTTTGCGCATCCGAAAGATGTGGTCCAGGGCCTTGAAATCGTCAGCAGTCTGCAGCGGATCCGCAAAGGCGATCCGCCCAGCTTGGCGCTTGAGAGGCTCGCCAAGCACCATCCCGCCCGTGCCGTTCGTAAAGCTGCTGAACGGGCCCTGAAGGATCTCTAGTCGTATTCCTGCGGTGAACACTGTGCTATAATTTTTTTTCGGGAGTGGGGTTTCCCGTAAACCGCCATGTTGGCCAATGACCCCTGCTGCGATTGTGCGGCCGGCGTCGTTTGCTCTGCCGCGCTCGGGGGAAAGCGGTGGCGGATACGCCCGACGGCATTGTGCGTGAATTTCGCGTTTCATTGCGGACACGGACACGGTTGGCGCTACGTGCGTGGCTGGCCCGCTGGACAGGTGCAGAGCGCGGGCGCCTGTGGCGCCGCAACTATCACGGCCAATTTGAAAACTATTTCGCCGAGAACGCTTATGAATTCGGCGAATACGTGTCGCACAAGGCCATTGTGGGAGCGCTTCGGAATGCACTGCAAGCACTTGCCACGCGGGGTGATGGTCCGCCATGCGTTGTTCTCAGAGGCGTATTCCCCAGACGATGGTCACCGTTCGGGTTCTCCGCCGACTTTTCCCCCGCCACGGTCGAACGGCGCCCCTTCGGTAGCAAGGCTCTACCACCGCGCCATGCAAAAGGATTCATCAACAAGGGCCGTTTCGACATTGTTGCTGCCGCCATCATCGATGCAGCAGGCTCCGAGCTTCGCAAGAAGAGCGCGCCGGATCACGCTGTTCGGCAGGACTACATAACCGATTGCGACAGCGAGGCACACGCCTTTCACGAAGGCCATGATCTTTGGCTGCGCTTCCGGCAAGCAACGCCGGAGTTCGCTCCCGACGATCCGCGTCCCGACAAGGTGGCCGCCAACTTGGTGGTGATCGGCTGCGTCGAGAACGTGATCAAGGATCCGCTCTACGTTCTGCCCGTGGCGGATATTCTTTCGACGCTGGATCACGACACATTGTTTGAGTTGCGGAAGAAGCAGTTCGATTTCGTCGACGGATGGGCAGCGGACTTGTCAGAGCTCAGCCCGCACCGGAAAAGCATCGTCAGTGGCGGAGGTGACGATCCGAAGAGCTGGTATCTTTCGTTCGACCCCAATCGCGTCGTTATCCGCTCGGACAAGACGCCACAGGAAGGCCTGCGCGCCGTTGCCAAATTGCTCGATGCTATCAACCGGATAGGACAACGGACCGCACCGGTCCTTTTGCGCCGTGGTGATGCCCTCATCGTGAACAATTACCGGACGCTGACTCGTCGCAAGGAACGCAGCAGGTTCGTATTCACCTGGCCCTGGCCCCCGGTGCGGTGGCTGCGCGTCTATTATGGATTCCCGCGCGAGCTGACGCGCCGGGAAATCTGATCTTTCTCGAGTCGTCAACGACGTTGCGCGCCAAGGTATTCATGGCGCCGGCAAGTGAGATGTGTCGTTGATGCATTCGATCCGAATGTGACGATCGACGGTCTCAAATACGCTAATGGCGCAGGGCGATTGGGCGAGCCGCCAATAGGCGGACAGCGGCTGGTCGAGCAGTTGCAGCAGCAACGCGCGGTTGACGCTATCGTGTCCGACGAGCACGACAAGATCGTCCGGGTGGCGGGCGAGCACGATGCGCAGCGCGTTGAAAGCTCGCGCCACGAGATCTTGCAGCGAATCGCCATTCGGGAAGCGCGCTATATGAGGCGCCGAAAACCATTTCAAGAAGAGATCGGGATATTCCACCTTGACTTCTTCGTGGGTTTTCCATTGCAAATCACCGCAGTCCAGGTCGATGAGATCTGGCAAAACGTCCTGCGGACAGCCACAGGCTTCGGCGATGAATTTGCCGGTGGTTACGCAACGCTCCATCGGGCTCGTGTAAACGATGCGTGGAGACCAGCGTTGCGCGATGCGCTGCGCAACGGCCTTGGCTTGCGCGAGACCTTGGGGCGTGAGCGGCAGTTCGGTACGGCCGCGAAAGCGCTGCGGAGAGATGCCTTCGACATGACCGTGTCGGGTCAGGATAATGCGTGTCATAGCCGCCCTTCGATTTCACGTTGCCGCGATCTCAGCCAAGTGATGATGGCCGTGCGATTGCCCCGCAATGTTTTTGCCCAATGTGCCGTGCGCAGGATTTCTCCGTTTCGACCAGCCCACCAGTGATCCTTTACCACCAAAAGGGCCCAACCCTTGGCGGCATTGACGACTTCAAAGGTATCGACGGAAAACCCATAGCTCGCGGTTTCGTACCCATGCCGCGCATGCTGCCACGAGACATCGCCGGTCGACCATCTATCGGGCGCGTCCTTCGGCTTGTCGCGCCGCAGGATCTCGTCGAACAGCAGCATGAAAGAATTGTCCGCAAATGACTTCATCGGATTGCACCAGGGCAGGCATTTCTAGTCAGGCGTCTTTTCTCTTTCGATCGCCCACAGATGTGGCTTTGCTCAACAAGCTCACAATGTCCGCCCACGACCTGGCAAACAATTGCTGTTCCGCGGCGAGGATTTCCAGTCGTTTGGCCATCCATTGATTGCAGAGGACGAGGGCGTCATCCGGCCCGCTGCAGGCAAACAGGCGAACGCTGAATTCGGCCTCCGCCCGGCGCATTTCGCGCATGCTGTCAAGCCACGCGCGATTGATCTGCTCGACCCTCTCAAAAAGGCGCTTGCGCTCGTCGCTCAAAGAGCTTTTGTCGATAGGCGGCGTCAGGTCGTCGTCGGCCTGCGGTGGATCGGTCGCGTACATGTTCTTAGCCATCTGAATCTCCCATCGGCTCAAGCCACACAGGCTTGCCTGGAATCCAGCTCGACCGGTTCGGTGCGCTCGAATTCGAACACATAGTCGCGGATTACCGGCACGGCCGCTTGATCCTTTGCAAGCTGAATTTGAAACACCACCAGTCCGCGATGCCGGAAGCTCATTTCGCTCGCGGTGAGATAGAACTCCCACATCCGGCGGAAGCGGTCGTCGTAGTAGCGCCGCAGGTTCTCCCAATTGGCGAGGAAGCGTTCACGCCAGTGCCGCAAGGTTTCCGTGTAGTGCAGGCGCAACACCTCGATATCGGTCACGATCAGGCCGGACTTTTCGATCGCCGGCATGATTTCCGAGAGTGCCGGGATGTGTCCGCCTGGAAAAATGTATTTGTGGATCCACGGATTGTCGAATCCCCGACCATCAGTCGCCCCAATCGTATGCAACAGCGCGATGCCGTCAGGCGCCAGAAGCTGTGCAACCTTTGCAAAGAATGTTCCGTAATACGGCGCGCCAACATGTTCAAACATTCCGACCGATACGATTCGGTCGAATTCGCCCGTCAGCTCGCGATAGTCTTTGGCGAAGAAGCGCACGTGCTCTCCCAGTCCCGAGGCGTGCGCCATTGCCTTGGCAAAATTCAACTGCTCTCTGGCCAGCGTGATCCCATCGACTCTGACGTCATGGTCGCGCGCCAGCTCGATAGCCAAGCCGCCCCAGCCACAACCGATATCGAGGACTTTCTGGTTGCGCTCCAGCAGCAGCTTCGCTGCGAGATGGCGCTTCTTGGCGGCCTGCGCCTGCGCAAGCGTGTAGTCCGGATTGGAAAAATAGGCGCAGGAATATTGCAGATCGTGGTCCAAGAAGGCGCCGTAAAGCTCGCGCGAGAGATCATAATGGTGCGCCACGTTCTTCAGGGCGCGTGGCGGGGAATTCCATTGCGTGGCGTGCTGCGCCAGACGTACGAGGGCGTGCTTGAACGGGCCGACGTTCCTTCGTCGGAACCGCGCCAGATTGCGCCCGCAAAGATCAAGCAGATCCCAAAGCGTGCCGCGCGTGACTTCCAGCGTGCCGTCCATGTAGGCCTCGCCGAGGTACAGCTCGGGATAAAGCGCAAGTTTCCAATAGAGACTGCGATCCCGAAGCATGACGATGACGTCGGGATATTGCTTTGGCTCCGCGGGACCAAAGCGGTGAAGCTTGTCGTCGACATCGATGATGCCGAGCGTTCCAGACGTTACGAACCGCTGAAGAAATCTGCTGAGCAGCCACACAACAACCTCCTATGCCAAAGCAGCCGAACACCGGCCACTTGCTTCGCCATAGGGGTCATCAGCCTTTGTGGGCGCTTACGGGGAACCCCATCCCCCGAGAATCGATGTCCAAGGCTAGGCGGTTTTCGGGCGCAGGACAACAGTTGGATGAGGTGGAGAGATCACCGCGATTTGTCTCGATAGCGATGAAATAGCACCGCCCCGATCACGATGACTGCCGCAAGCGCCAGGACGATGAAGTAAGGCATCTGGTCAGGGGTCAAAGCGGGCATCATGGAGCGAAGACCTTAAATTGTGCCGATTACGTCATTGGCCCAGCGAGATCGCGGAACGCGGTGATGACTTTCATGTAGGTATCGCGTTTGAAGGGGACCAGAAGTCGCGGCAAAGCTTCGATGGCTAGCCATTTCCATTCGCAAAATTCTGGCGTCGCCGTATTGATGTTGATATCGCTATCCTGTCCGAGAAAACGCATTGCCAGCCATTTCTGTCGTTGCCCCCGATAGCGGCCCTTCAAACCAACTCCAAGCAGATGCGCCGGCAGTTCGTAGGACAGCCACTCAGGATGCACGCGCAAGAGCTTGGCCTTGCGCGTACCGATCTCTTCGTCCAACTCGCGCAACGCAGCCTGCTCCAGCGTTTCATGCTGCTCGATTCCGCCCTGTGGCATCTGCCAACCATCAATGGTCTGCTGAATGCGTCGTCCGACGAAAACCGAACCTTCAGCATTGAGGAGCATCACCCCCACCGACGGCCGATAGGGCAAATCCTCCCGCCGCGGTATTTGACCAACGCCCATCTGCCCCCTTCCTCCCATCCCGCTTCGGCTTCCATCTCAGGTCTTCAGCAGGTCAGCAAACTCCACGAACAGTTTGCGATAGACGTCGCGTTTGAAGGCGACGACCAAGTCTGGCACATGGTCTGGCGGCACCCAGATCCAGCGATTGAATTCGGGATGACGGGAGTCGAGGTTGATGTCGTCATCATTGCCTTTGAACCGCATCAGGAACCATTTCTGGCGCTGACCGGCATACTTGCCGCCCCAACTGCTCTTCAGCAGTTCCGGCGGCAAATCGTACTGCAGCCAGTCGCGTGTCTCGCCGATGATTTCGACGTTGTCCGTTCCGATCTCTTCCTTGAGCTCCCGTAGCGCAGCTTTGCGCGGGTCTTCACCTTGATCGACGCCGCCTTGCGGCATCTGCCAGGCGCCGTCCGGAATATCGATGCGCCGGCAAAGCAGGACGCAGTTTTGGTCGTTCACCAGCATCATGCCCACGCCCAGCCGGTATTCCTTCGGCTTTTTTGGCATGTTCAAGTCCATCTCATGCATCACCGCTGTCCCCTCTCGACTTTCTCGTGGAACGCTCCTTCACGCGCAAAAGCGCTGTCAGGGCTTTGTCGCGCAGCCACCAGGGCGCTTCGGGATCGTCCACAGCCGGTTTCCATTCAATGGTGGAATCGATGGCGGCTTCTGCGATACCGAAATTCCGCACGAGCGCATCCTCGATCTCGCCTACCAAGATGGCATCCGGCGTCTTCAGCAAATCGATCAGCCGGCAGATCGCGTCCAGCTTCTCGCGCTCCATGCCGCTGGCAAGGCAGATTCGCGCGGATAACATTGCGATCCACGGATCGGGATCTTGCACAAGGTCGTGCAAGGGTGACCACACAAACTTGGCGGGAATGCCGATCTCCAACAGCAACCCGAGAGCGCTGCGGCGGCGTGACCGGCTCGAACTCGATTCCCGGTCACCGATCGACTCGCGCCGGAGAACAGACTGAAAGAGGGCGCGCCGCGCCGTCGCGCCAAGCGCCCGGATTCCGTCTTCGGCAGCCGGGCGGAGAAAGTCATCGGCAAGAGCCTCGATAAAGTACGGCAACGCTTCGCGCCGCTGAAATCGAGCCACAGCCTCGATGACTCCAGCCAAGGATCTGTGATGCAGGAGTGTCAACAGGAGCGGCAGGTCGTTGGAATCGCAAAGGTCGCCCACGGCACGGGCAGCCGCATTGACGACGGCGTCTTCGCCGGTTTGTTCAATCGGATCGGCGATCTTATGCGGCTTCTGCAGGAAATCGCGCAGGACGTTGTAAGCGCGAAGCCCCGCCAGCGCCTCGACGGCCCGTCGGCGCGTTTCGTAAAGGCCGCTGGGCTCGCGTGCGAAAAGGATTTCCTTGAGCGACGGAACGGCAGCGGGACCGCTGGCAATGGTCTCGACGACGCCAACGTCCCCGTCATGCAGCGATCGCAGTTTGCGCACGGCGGCGCGAACTCGCTCCGAGGGAGTGGGCATAGGCTCCGCAGCCAATATATTGGCAGCCGGTGCCCAGCTCATACCATGGCTCCGGCGAAAGGGTCGGAAAACACGGCAAGCGATCCGAGCTCATGCTCGATTTCCAACAGCCGATTGTATTTTGCCACCCGTTCGCCCCGCGCGGGCGCTCCGCTCTTGATCTGTCCGCCACCCATCGCCACCGCAAAGTCGGCGATGAACGCGTCGCTCGTCTCTCCTGACCGGTGCGAAATCACAAACCGCCAGCCGGCTTCGCGGCAGAGGTCGATGGCTTCGATCGCTTCCGTCACCGTGCCGATCTGATTGACCTTGATTAGGGCGGCATTCGTCGTCTTTTCAGCGACGCCGCGCCGAATGAACTTCGTGTTGGTGACGTAATTGTCGTCCCCTACGATTTGCAGGCTGTTGCCCAGCCTCGCTGTCATCTCGGCAAAGCCGTGCCAGTCGGTTTCGGCAAGGCCGTCTTCGATGGAAACGATCGGAAAGCGCTTTGTCCACTCCTCGTACACCCCGAGCAGATCGGCGCTGGTTTTCGGTTTGTCGTTCCAACTTGGAATTGCATAAACGCCGTCGTGATAAAACGAAGTCGCGGCCGGATCGAGTGCGAGGGCGATTTGTCGTCCCGGCGTGAAGCCTGCTTTCTCGATAGCGGCCACGATCAGCTCGCAGGCCTTCTCGTTGCCAGCCAGTTGGGGCGCGAAGCCGCCTTCGTCACCAACGGCGGTCGATAGGCCTTGCTGACGCAAGATGGCCTTGAGGCTGTGATAAGTCTCGACGCCATAGCGCAACGCTTCCGCGAAATTGGGAGCGCCATGTGGCACGATCATGAATTCTTGAAACTCAAGACCGTTGGAGGCGTGCTTGCCACCATTGATGATGTTCATCATCGGCACGGGAAGGCGGCGAGCATCCGTGCCGCCGAGATAGCGATAGAGCGGAATACCGAGCGCCTGAGCGGCTGCACGCGCCACCGCCATGGAGACGCCAAGAATGGCATTCGCACCGAGGCTCGATTTCTGCGCCGTGCCATCCAGCTCGATCATCAGTCGATCGATCTCCGGCTGCATGGTCGGATCGTGGCCCAGCAGTGCCGGGCGGATGACCCCAAGTATGTTGGCGATGGCTCGCCGCACACCCAGACCGTCGTAGCGGCCGTCGTTCTTGTCACGCATCTCATGCGCTTCGAACTGACCGGTTGAAGCACCCGACGGCACGTCGGCGCAGGCTTCGATCCCGTTGGTCAACCGGACCCAGACTCTCAGCGTCGGATTGCCACGAGAGTCGAGAATTTCGATGGCCTCGACGGACACGATTGCGGGATTCATTGCACACGGCCCCGTCCGCGAACTGACTTCTTCGAACGAACTCTTATCGGTATCGGCCGGGGCGGCCCCAGAGTTTCGAGAAGTCCTTGATATTTGAGAGAGATTGCGCGCTTGAGCGTGCGCCAGAACCTTGTTGGCATGATCCCACCGTGCTTTCTCGGTAGGAGTCATCAGCCACAATGGCGGTTCTACGGGGAACTCCATCCCACGACTCAAATGAAATCACCGCCAGATCGTTCCGTCAATTCACCAAACCCGCCCGCCATCGGCGCTGTTGACCGGCTCCGCACGCGGTGAAAATATTGGGACGGGAATGGAGTCTCCCCCAACTGCCTGATCGGCTAATGACTCCTGCGGCGTTGGGTTGGCGCGGCAGGAGCGTCTTCATGCTCGGCTTGCAAGGACGTGCATTGAGGAAGGATAGATGACCGTCAGCAGTCACGTCATGGTCGGACGCCCGGAGACAAGCAGCGTCCTGGCCGATCTCATTTGCGAAGCTTGCGATATCGGGCGCGACTACTCGCCTCACGCTGGTGTCACCGCCTCGCGGCTCCTGGCATTGCGTGATCGTCTGCGTGAACAGCGCCTGCAGTTCGCGGTGCTCGGGCAGTTCAAGCGAGGCAAGAGCACATTCCTCAACGCGCTCCTCGGGGAGCCCGTCCTGCCCATGGCCGTTACGCCGCTCACCGCCATTCCAACCTTCATCCGCGCCGGTGAGAGCTATCATTTGCGGACGATCGGGCTTGGGGGTGAAACCGAGGACATTCCGGTGCTCAACGTCGAGTCTCTGCACTCCCTGCTGCAGGCCCGCGTGACCGAAGAAGGCAACCCCGACAATCGGCTCAACCTGGCGCGGGTCGAAGTCACCATTCCCACCGCGCGCATCGAAGGCGGCATCACCCTCATCGATACACCCGGCGTTGGCTCGACCTACCGCCACAACACAGAAGCTGCCCAAGGTATCTTGCCGGAATGCGATGCCGCTCTCTTCGTGGTCTCGCCGGATCCGCCGATCACGGAAGCCGAGCGGGAGTTCCTCTCGCTAATTCGTGCCACTGCGCCGCGTATAGTCCTCGTCCTTAACAAGATGGACATCCTGGAAGAAGAGGATAAGGCCGCCACTGTTGATTTCCTGCGCCGGGTGGCGGCGAATACAGCGGGTCTCGCCGGCGCACCATTGTTCTGCATTTCGGCGCGCAGCGCATTGCGCGCCAAGATGGCCGGTGATCGCGATGCTTTGCAGGCGAGCGGGTTGGTCGAGGTGGAGAGTTATCTGAAGAATTTCATTGCCAAAGAGAAGGCGTCCACGCTCGAACGCGCCGTATCGCGTAAAGCCGCCATGTTGGTGGGTGAGTTGCGATTTGAGACTGAAAGCGGCCTGGCAGCGTTGCGCATGCCGTTGCAGCAGCTTTCCGAGCGACTGGCGCAATTCGAAGATGCCGTGCCGCGCTTTGAGGCCGAGCGCGAGACCAGCGGAGACCTGATTGCCGGTGATCGCAAACGCACCCTTGCGGAACTCGACTCCGACTCCGAGCAATTGCGTCAACGGGCGCAAACTAAGATCGATGCCGAAATCGCTTCAGCCCTAGAAGCCGGGCGCACCGAAGCTGACCTTGCCGCCCAACTTGGCGAACAAATCCCGGCTTTCTTTCAGCGGGAATTCGGCGGCTACGAAGCGAAAGTGCGCCACCGCTTCAGTCAAGCCATGAGCGCCCACCAATCTCGCGCGGAGCAGCTGATTGCGCATGTCAGGCGCACGGCGGCGGATATCCTCGCGATACCCTATGCGGCACCAGCTCCCGAAGAGGCCTTCGAACTCAAGAAGCTTCCCTATTGGGTGAGCAAGGCGCGCGAATCCCTGCACGTCGTTCCACCGGGTGTAGCCGACAAACTGATGCCGAGTTCTGTTCGCAAGCAGCGGACGCGGACACGTTTGTCGCGTGAGGCGGGTGACGTGATCCGCCGCAACGTCGAAAATTTGCGTTGGTCGTTGCGGCAAAATCTGGAAGACGGCTTCCGGGCGTTCGAGGCCAGACTCGACGAGCAACTCAAGCTCTCGCTCGATGCCACGCGTGAAGCCTTGCGCCGAGGCTTGAGGCGGCAGAGCGCCACCGCAACGGAAAGCAGCGCCCAACGTGAGGCCGCGGAAAATGCGCTCCAGCGGCTTGCCGAAATCGAAGCCACCTTGCAGCAGGCCAGCAAGGACTAGGAGGAGATATGCTGCATTGAACATCCGCTGGCTGGTTCTCGACGTCGATAAGGCCATCCCAAGCCCCGCCGCTCACTGAAATCGCCAAGGCGAGTCAGAGTTGTTGTTGCGAAGCGACATGCTCCAATTTAGGTATAGCCGAGGGGAGCAAAGTTTGCTCGATTTGTCACCTGTACCACTCACATCGCTCACATTTACGACCCTGCAGGACTTCCCAAAATCTCACGCGGTTCCGCGCCGAACGCGCAGGTGCGCGCGCTCTCCGCATCGCGCTGTGGAGTGGATGACGGGAATTTTCAGGCTTTCGGGCGACAGTCTCCACCGTCGGAGTCGAGACCTCCACTTTGGTCTGAGGCCGAGGGTGGCCGGTTTGCGCCCTGGCGGTCTTTCGGAATCGAACTTTGGCTCTCTCTCCAAAATAACAAGGAAAATAACAGGGAAGAATCTTGTCTCGACGCAATTCCCGCCGGGCGCGACAAGCAAAAAGCGCTGATTTTATCGGCTAATCTCGCTGCTTTGACGGTCCGGCGACCCATGGAATAACAGGGAAAGCAAATTGCGATAACAGGGAACGATTTTCAAATAACAGGGAACATTCGAAGTTGTTTCCTGTTTTTTGCGAGCCGCCGAATGCACGGATTCAACGCTTGCAAGTGATGATGCTTTCTCGCCGGCCGACTGCTAGTAGCGTACCCAATTGGCCAGGTCGCGCACCCAGGTTTCTTGTACACTCCACGATAAAGGGAAGGTGGCGTTCAGGAGATGGACGAGCCTGAGCCCTGGCGGCTGTTCGCCCTGCACGATCGCGCGAATGATGGATGGGCTGAGGGAGGCGAGATTAAGCGTCAGTCCTACATGGCCGCGATCCAGGCCAAAGCGTGTGGCGAGTTCTTCGATCGAACGCGCCTTCCCGTGCAACAGCATCTCGCGCCAGCGCCAGGCGCGTGCGATCGCCTTGAGGAGAGCTGTGTCCGGGTGTGATGCTTCGCTGGCGTCGGCACCGGGGGCGTGCACTGCTGCCGCGCCTCCCCGGAAGCGCGCTCTTACCGGCAAAGACAGAGTCAGCGACGATTCCTCGTCGGAGATTGTCCCGCCGGTGCCGAGCGCCTGGCGGCGCGCGCTGATGACGTCCGCGTCGCGGCTGTATCCCGTTGTCGGGTCTGCCGCGCGCCACGCTGCCAACGCATGCGCGCGATCGAGCCGCAAACAGATGCTCTGCGGTAGGATGTCGATCCGCCGGACGAGTGTCTGTAGGTCACTGTCCTTCGAGGCCGCCGGGAGGCGCAGCCGTTCCAATGTCCGGATAATGAATGTTTCGAAGGGCGGTGCCGGTATCCGATGGATGGCGGCTGGGGAGCGCTCGCCCCTTAAGGTCGGGCGGCTTGCGTAGTAACGATAGCGGCGGTTGCCGTGCTTGACGGAGTAGGTTGGCAGCATCTTCGCACCAGTCTCGTCGAACAGCAGTCCGGCGAAGGGGGTGTCCTGAGGCGCGCGCGCGCTTACCGATATGGCAGGTGCCAGCGCGGCAAGCCGGCGCTGGACGGCATCGAACAGCGACCGCGGGACGATGGGTTTGTGCTCACCTTTGTATATGGCGCCCTTGTGGGTGACCTCGCCGATATAAGTGCGGTTGTTGAGGATGAGATAGAGGGCGCTCCGGCCAAGGGGCGTGCCCCCGTAGACTCTGCCGCCGGTTGAGACACGGCGCTTGGAGGTGACGCCCCGCTCCCGCAGGTCATCACACAACAGGCGAGCACACCCGAGGTCGAGATAGCGCTGGAAGATCAGGCATACTGTGTCGGCCTCTCCGTCGTTGACGAGGAGTTTGCGATTGGCGACGTCATAGCCGAGCGGGGGATTGCCGCCCATCCACATGCCCTTCCTCTTGGAGGCTGCGAACTTGTCGCGGATGCGTTCGCCAGTGACCTCGCGCTCGAATTGGGCGAAGGACAGGAGGACATTGAGTGTCAGCCGCCCCATGGAAGTGGTGGTGTTGAACGCTTGAGTGACCGAGACGAAGGTGACGGACTTGCGGTCGAAGATCTCGACCAGCCTCGCGAAGTCCATCAGTGAACGGCTGAGCCGGTCAATCTTGTAGACGACCACCACGTCGACCAGATCATCTTCGATGTCCTTGAGCAGGCAGCGCAGGGCAGGGCGCTCGAGTGTCCCCCCAGAATACCCGCCGTCGTCATACTTGCCGCTTAGGGCCTGCCAACCCTCGGCTTTCTGGCTGATAACATACGCCTCGCAGGCCTCGCGCTGGGCATCCAGGCTGTTGAAGTCCAGTTCCAGGCCTTCCTCGGTGGACTTGCGCGTATAGATCGCGCAGCGAAGTGCGCGCTTCGGACTCATGACATCACCTCGGCAGTCGAACGTCTGTCCCGGTCACTCGACTTACGTGCAGCCTTCTGTTCCAGACCGAAGAACCGGGGCCCCGACCAACGTGTGCCCGTGATGCGGCGCGCGACGTCCGAGAGGCTCGCGTGTTGCTTTCCCAGATGCTCAAAACCCATGGTCGTGACCGTTACGCGGTGGACGACGCCCCTCCACTCACGAGTCAAAACGACGCCGGGCTTCAGCCCTCGCCGCACCTTGGGCTCATAGGCTCCGTCCCGCTCAAGCGCGGTGGCGATCCCAACGAGCGTTCGGCGGGTCTCCGCATCGAGGCTGCCGAATGCAGCTTCCTGAATCTTCCAGGCGAGCACCTGCCGCAGTAGGCCGGGCGATCGTAACGGTGGCGGCTTGGAGCCGAAACGTCGAGACCACTCGCACCGCAAACCGTCCGTGGACAGAGCCTCCAACGCCACGAGGTCTGCCTCCATTGCTTCATGAGCTGGGTAGCCGGCAGCGTATCCACACTGCCGGCCCTTTGACTGGCGTGCCATGACGCAGGCCTCAACCGGCGATCCGGTAGATGCGTACGCCGGCGGTTTGCGCCGACACGACCGAAAGCCCCATTTTCCCCTTGATCGCACCGGAGAGTGCGCCACGGACGGAGTGGGACTGCCAGCCGGTCGTCTTGCAGAGCTCCGCGATGGTCGTCCCCTTCGGGCGTCGCAGCAGCGCGACGACGGTTTCCAGCTTGCTCGCGGCCGAGGGCTGTTTGCCGCCGCTTGGATCGTGTCCTGCGCGCGTGCTCCTTGATTTGCGACCCTTGGCTGATTTGGGTGCTGGTGTTGCCCGGTTCTTCGCCGACGTTAAGGAATTGCTCGGTTTGGTCATGATCTGCTCCGTTGCCGGCAGCACCATCGCCGCCACCGCGGATGCACGCTTGCCGTGCGCGCGAAGTCGAGCAGAACCAGAGCAATCTTCTGGCCAAGGTTGCCTCGAAACAGCCATCTGCTGATCACCTCAATCGCAGCGGCGACGTGGCCGCTGTTGACGGTTATCGGGCCCTTTCGTCGTAACCGCGACCAGTTCCGCAAAACGAATCTGTTCCAGCCCCTCAAGGCCCTCCCTCAATGCCATCCAAACGGACGCCAAAGGGATTGACCAGATGCATAATGTTGCATAACATTGCAGTATGTCACACAAAGATGCTCCCGATTTCCTTTCCCTCGCGGCGGCGGCCGACTATGTCGGCGTCTCCAAAGACACGCTGCGCCGATGGGACGCCGCGGGTCGCCTGAAGCCGGTCCGCCGTCCCGGCAGCGGCTATCGCTTCTATCGCCGACCCGATCTTGAGCCTTTCCGGCTCGAATATCGGCGGGCGGAGCAGGCCGCCGAGCAGCCGGACCACATGTTCCAGAGCCTGACCGCCGACATCGAGGCCAATGCCAAGGTCCGCGAACCTCAACAAGGTGCACACCGCGCCGTGCGCACGCATTTCGAAACCTCGAATGAGCCGGTGATCGTGCAAATTCCAGTCGGCTGCGGCAAGACCGGCGTCATCGCCACTCTGCCGTTCGGCATCGCCAAAGGCCGCGCTCTGGTCATCACGCCCAATCTGACGATCCGCACCGGCGTTGCTGAAGCGCTCGACATCAGCAACCCGAAGAATTTTTGGAAGCGCACCGGTGCGCTCCACGACTTCTCGGCCGGCCCCTTCCGCGCTGTACTCGATGGTGTCGACGCCAATTTGCATGACTGCAACGCGAGCCACTTTGTAGTGACCAACATCCACCAGCTGGCCAGCTCCGCCGATCGCTGGTTGCCGCAGTTTCCGCCCAACTATTTCGACATGATCATGATCGACGAGGGCCATCACAATGTCGCCCCGAGCTGGACAAAAGTCTTTGAGCGCTTCCCCAATGCGAAGGTGGTGAGCCTGACAGCGACACCGTTCCGGGGCGATGGCTCGCGGCCGATCGGCAGAGTCATTTATCGCTATCCCTTCACCCGCGCGATGGTAAAGGGCTATATCAAGCAGATTCACTCGCGCAATGTCGCGCCCTCGGAATTGTCCTTCATCTATCGCGACGATAACAAGCGCCACACCTTGGCGGAGGTGATGGCGCTGCGCGAGCATGCCTGGTTTCGCCGGGGCGTCGCGCTGGCGCCCGAATGCAATCGGCATATCGTCGATGCCAGCATCAAATACCTCCAGGAACTGCGCGGGCGCGGCGGCTTCCATCATCAGATTATTGCCGTCGCATGCTCGGTCGATCACGCCCGTCAGGTCCGTTCCCTCTACGAGGAGCGCGGCCTCAAGGCGCGCGAGATCTACGGCGAGATGGACAAGGACGAGCAGGACACCATCTTGGCGCAATTGCGGAGTGGCAAGCTCGACTGCATCGTGCAGGTGCAGATGCTAGGCGAAGGGTTCGATCATCCGCCGCTCAGCGTCGCGGCAATCTTCCGGCCTTATGCAAGCCTGTCATCCTTTATCCAGTTCGTCGGCCGGGTCATGCGGGTGGTGCATGAGGCGAAACCCGATCACGCCGACAACAACGCGTTCGTCGTGTCGCATGTCGGCCTCAATACTGACGCACATTGGGACGATTTCCGCGAGCTCGACTTCGATGATCAGGCGTTGATCAAGACCTGGCTCAAGGCTGGCGATGACAATGACGGTATGGGAAACGGCGAGCCCCGCCGGTTCGACGTCGGCATGCTGGTCGACAACGAGATCATCGGCTCATTCATCAATCGGTCGTTTCTCGATCCTGACGACGACCGGGTACTTGACGAGATGCTCGACCACGGCATCGGCGCCGGCTTGCGGCTTCGCGACGTGGTGAAGAAGGAGCAGTTGCGCGAGAGCCTGCGCCGCAAGCAGCAGGAGCTGCCCGCAGCAAACACCGGCGACCTTCCGGTCCAGCCTCAGGCGCGCCGCGTCCAAGCACGACGGCGCCTCTCACAGCGCACGAGCTCGGTGGTCGCGCGCATCCTAAAGGATCTCAAGCTGTCACCGGCCGGCCGCGAGGTGGGCAGGGGGGACAGGACCGTGGCCGGACGCGACAATCGTGCCGCGGTGACGTCGCTACTGAATAAGGCGATCAACGAGCATTTGGGCATCGCGTCCGGCAACCGCGGCACGCCAGGCGCCGACGACACTGAAGATGCTCTGGCGGCACTGGATATGCTCGGCGACCGCGTGCGGGATTCCTTGAAGGGGAGGGATAACGATGCCTAAGGTGAGAGACATCCTCGTGCATGTCAGAGTGGAGCAGGCGCAGCGGCAACGGAAATGCCGGCGCAAAACGACGAACCTGATCGCCAAGGGCGAAATGTGCCTGGTCGTGAAAACTGGGCCGACCAACGAGGACTACAGCTACAGCCGCGACGCTGCGAAGGCGATGCTCGACGTCGCCTCGACGAAGCTGAAGGGCCTCTATGTCGGCCTCGGGTACCCGGCGCCAGACTAGCAAGAGGCGGGGCAGAATGGGCGATGGCTATAACTTCGAGCAGCTGAAGGCCGCGATCCTCACGCTCAGCCGCGCCACCGATTGGGAAACCGCGAAGAAGGAATGGCGGCTGGTCGACATCTCGGAGACGGATGAGCCGGAGCGCTGTCTGTGCGGCCACTATCCGATCGTCGAGCTTTGTACGATCTTCAACGCCACCATGCGCAACGCGGTTGATGTCGGAAATGTTTGCGTCAAGCGCTTTCTGGGCTTCCGCTCAGATCTGATCTTTCAGTCCCTGAAGCGGATTCGCGCGGACCTCGACAAGTCCCTGGGGCCGGACGCGACCGTGTTCTTCCACCAGCGCGGCGTCATCAACGATTGGGAATACCACTTTCAGCAAAGTACCCTGCGCAAGCGGGATCTGTCCGACCGCCAATTGCTGACACGGCGCAAGATAAACGAGAAGGTGCTGGCGTCGACGCGCCGTCGTGGCTTGGCATAGGCCGACACCGGACGAGCTGCGAGAGCCGTTACCTCAGCGCTCGAACAGCGCGGCCAGCTCGGCGTTGCCCTGCATGCGCAGCACCTTTGTCACAAACTTGGCAACGTCGGGCACCGCATAGTCGACGGCCAGCTCCACGACCCGCTCGCCGCGTGGGCGCTTCGCCCGGTACGCTGCATAGGGATACGCCGGGATGCGCCGGAATGTCGTCGCGCCGCGCGGATGCGGAAAGGGCTTCGTACAACCGCTGTTGATGGGACAGAACCAAATCTTATCGGCATAGGCCGCAACCAGGCTGGCGCTGTCGAGCACCAGGACATCATGTTCCTCCAACCGATAGAGGCCAGCGTTCAGCAGACGCAAGAGCCGGTCGCGCGAGAGCCAGAAGAACACCTTGGCATTCAGCAGACGATACCAGTCGGCTGGCGTCAGGGCGTCGTCGAGACAGCGCGTCAGCCCCTTGTCGTCCATCGGAAACTGATCGCGCAACACCGCCCGTCCCAGATCCTCGCGTTCGAGCGTGACGCTGATGGGACGGCGTGCCGCTTCGATCGCTTCGCGCTCGGCGCCGGCGATCTTGTAGCGGTCGAGCAGGGCGGTGGTGCTCAACAGGCCGTGTTTGTGGATGGAGGGCCAACTGCCCCGCTCAGCCATATGGTAGAGCGTGGGGCAATCGCGCAGCAGTTCGGCGAGCTCGTCCTGTGTCACCAGGATCGCCTATCGATAACGTTGCGCCACCCGAAATTCGTCGAGACCAGGCTGACCGGAACGCCGGAGACCCGTTCCACTTCCTGGATGAACCGCAACGTCGCCAGATCGAGCTGGTCGAACCGAAATGCCTTGCGGTTCGCGATATTGAGGTAGTCGACGAAGGTGAGCGCGATGTCGGTCGGTCCGTTCAGCACGGTGGAGCGATGCAGCTGCTCCCAATCGAACTCCGCCAAGCGGCGCTGCCGTTTAGTCGTGGTTGTCATCTCGGTCTTCTTTAGGTCGTCGATCGGAATCTGGGACCTGTCCGCCAGCTCCTCATAAGTGATCGGCAGAGCCATATGGCCCGACGGCCCGCCCACCCGGATCGGATAGGTCCGGCACACCATCACGACCCGGCGCACACGTGTCGAGGCGATGCCTGCATCGGCCAAGCAGCCGGCCACGCTGGTCTCGCGGGAGGTCACCCACGGATACATCCCATGGTGTAGGCTGAGACTCGTGCCTTGCGTTCCTTCCAGCAGGATCCGCTCGCCGCGGGCGAAGGCACGCTCGAGGAGCGCTTGGCTTTCGCGAATATACGGCTTGAGCTCGTCGACCTCGCCCGCAAGGCGAACGCGCGTCTTGAGCTTTCCGCCCCGGCCCATGATCTTGCGTGCGCTGGCTGCTCCGACGCCTTGCGCCGTCGAGCTGATAGCCTCCAGCAGTTCCTTTTCCTCCGCAATATCGGCGTCCTCGATGATCATCGCATGCGGATCGACGCTTAGCCGCTCGGCCTCGACATGATGGGTTGCGATCTCTTGCAGCAGTTTGGGTGGATAGATAACCGCGCCGGCACCGAGCAGAAGCTGTGCTTTGGACGCGCGCTCGGTGCCGGACGGCAGATGGTAATAGACCTCCGGCTCGCCATCGGCGAACACCTTGTGGCCGGCATTGGGGCCGCCGACGCGCACGAGCAGCGCATATTCGGGCGCGATATGTCCCACGATGTTGCCTTTGCCTTCGCTGCCATATTGTCCACCGACAAGCACATCGACCAGCGGCACAGCTGTGCGGGGGTAGAACCCGAGCAGCGCGATTGCCCGCACCAGCACTGCTTCGGGCATGCAGCGGTCGGTCGCGACGACCGTGTCGGCCAGATCGGCTAGCATCCGCACCTCGCGCTCGGTCTTGCTGCGGCGCACGTCTTCGTAGCGCTCGAACTCCTTGGTCTTGGTCCCCCGCTTGGCATAGCGCTCGGCTAGAACGGTGTCATCTGCGTCCAGATGGATATGATGAACCGCAGTTCCGTAAGCATCGCGCACGGCCTTGACCTGCCCAGCGATGCGCACGGCGTCGATCACGAAGAATCCGCTCGCCGACGGGCCGCCGACATTGTCCTCGATATAACGCACCAGCGCGTTCTTGACCCAGGCGCCGCCGTCCGCCTTGTCGAGCCGTTCGCCCGCGCGCTGCAAGGCCGCACGATCTTCCCTGACGTGCGGCAGTTGTTTACGGATCAGATCGCGCGTCTTGATCAGCTTGGCGTCATAGCGCGCCACCAATTTCTCGGCCAGCGCGGACTTTCCGGCACCGATCGGTCCAGACAATACGACGATGCGCAGCGCGTGATGGGCGAACGTCAAATGAGGAGCTCGGTCCCGGTCGATTGCCTTTTGGGCGGGAGATCATAAATCGTGACGCGAACGCCCTTGGCGGTTAGCGTATCGCGAATAATTTCTTCAATCGTATCCCAGGAGCCGCCGCTTAACCCCGCCCCGATCCGCGGTGCATGGACGCTCGCAGCATGCGTTTGCGCAAACTGTGCCACCGACCCGAATGCCTGTTCGAGCGCGGCATACCGGATGCGGGGCTTGGTGGAGGCGCCATATCCTTCCTGCGCGATGAGGCTCGCGATTGTAATCTCGTTGCCGGCGGCTGCGAAATGGACCTGGCCGAGCCGCTCCTTCTTGGGGATTTGCAAAATCCAATGCGAGAAGCTCTGCTGCGCCAGCGGATATTTTCGCGCGGCAGCGCGCGCCACGCCGCCGCCCCAAATCCGGGCCTGGTCGTTGACCAGCTGGCAAACCACTTTCTGCCCGGCGCCGGCCGGCGCAAGCACATTGCCGTGCACGAACGTCAAGGCGTCCTGCTCCGCATCCTGGCCCTGAAAGCGGACTATACCCGCGACCCGTGGCAGGAGGTTTCCGGCATAACCCGGAATGCCGACGCACTCGATGACGAGCTTCTTTTCGGTGATCCAGCTTTCCATGGCGCGATTGGTCTGGCCGATCGCCGTGCAAGTGTAGACAACACTATCGGCTGGTATGCTCGTGCCCGGTCCGATAACCGCAGGTGCCGATTTGGAGGGCACGCTGTAGTCGATCCGGTAGTGGGGGCGTGCTGCATCGGTTTCGACCGGCGAGCCGCAGAACATCAGCGCCGGCTCGGCCGTGGTCTTGACCACACGCATCAGAAACGCTTCCGCAGATACGTCGAATTTGCGACGGTCCACCATCAGCTGCTCGAGCCGCGGCAGCTTTTGGCTGGGGGGCAGACTGCCCAGCGGCATTACAATCTCGGCGGCTGCGAGATTGCACAACATCTCGAGTTGCCAATCGTCGGCAGCGGTCTTGGGACCGCTGCGATGCCGGGTCTGATCGGCTACATCCGAGAACAACGTGTGAGCAATCTCGTGGGCCAACGAGAACCGCACCCGTTCGCGGGACCGCGTCGGGTTGAACTCGATCTTGATGCCTTGGCCGCTCGCCACCGTGCGCGCATCGTCGACTTCGCTGCTGGCTTCCACCGGAATGCGCAGCAGGTCGGCGATCGCGAGGGGGTTGTAAGGCGGTCCCGACCACCCCGCATCGCGGGCTTTCAGCACTAAGGCCCGCGCCTTGGCTTCGATCAGGCTGACGGGATCGGCATCGCCTGCGAACTTCAGCACCGATTTATTGGTCCACAGAATGGGTTTGGGGGGCACGGCGAGCCTCGAACGGTGTGATTCGCATTATAGGTCCGTGCCGACGCGGAGGGTGACGATATTGGTTCTATCCACGCAAAATATCCGCTTGCGGTCTGTCCGAGGGCGACCGTGCGGCGAAGCTCTCGTGAACTGGACGGTGCCCTGCGCGTCCCGGCCCTAGCGGACTTCGAGTCTTGTCGGAAGTCGTTCGGACAGTGCGCTCGTACGCTGCCGTTGCGCGACTATCGACAATCACGTCTTATTGGCGGTTGTTCGACAGGTGCCGCTCCGCGCCTTATTCTGGAATGATCTCGTACTTCTTCCAATATTGTTGCACAAGGCTAACGCCGAGTTTTTCGTCGACCTCCAGTATTTCGCCAGCCGCTGGAATTTGGATGTCGTCCTTTCCACTGCCATCGCCAAACTTGATAGTGCCGCCGCCGATGAGCACGCGGAGCTTTATCTTCTTTTCTGGTGTTTCGCCGTAGGGCTTGTTCATGAGTTTGAGCGCGCCGATGGCGTTGTTGAAGCTGGTGCTGGACGTGTCCCAGGTAAGAGCCTGCGTAGTGGAGTCGACCTGGTCGGCAAAATCCGAGTCAGGAAACGTCGTCAGCTCTTCGATAAAGACGTCGAGCCAGTGTGCCTTGCGCGGCAAAAGCACCTGGCCGCTCTCGAACCGATTGCTACGCGCGTAGAGTCGCTCAGCCTTACTGGCGCTGCCGGCGGGAACGGCCTGGACCGGGAAGCCCAATTGTCCGAGCTCCGCCAGCAGCGGCGAGCCGGCGGCCTGTTCCTCGACGAGGATCGTCGTAGGCTTGTGCTCGCGCGCGAGGTCGATGGCCTTGAGTTTCAGGTCGCGGAAGCCCAGCCGTTCGCGGAACACGTCCAGGAGGTAGAAGCGGTTTTCCCGAATGCCCCACGTAGTGCAGACATTGTAGCTGTTTTTCTCGCCCGGCTTCGTCGCCGTGTCCCAGCTCTGCAGGACGGTGTCGAACTCCTTTGGCTTGGAGTTATCATCGTAGTAGGCGAGCCACTCGCGCTGGATGATCGCGCCTTCGGCGGCATGGGGCCGTTGCTGGTACTGCGCGTCGAAGGTGCGTGACCCTTGTGAGGCCCGGCGCTCGTTCAGGGACTGGAGAGACTGCCGATGGGGCTGCAGAACCTGGCCCTCCAGCCGCCGAATAACCCTGCGGCCATAAGGCGTTCGGATATCGTAGTGCTCGTCGTGCTCGGCAATCGCCGGAATAGCGACGACATCCCACTGCTCGCCCTTCTGGACGAAAGCAGTGAGGTCGTTGGCATGCAGGCGCTGCATGATGATGATGATGGCGCCGCTATCGCGGTTCAGGCGGGTGGCAATGGAGGTGTGGAACGAGTCGTTGATCGCGGCCCGCCGCGTCTCCGAAAGCGCATCCTCGGCCTTGATCGGATCGTCGATGATGATGATGTCGGCTCCGCGGCCCATCACCGCGCCGGTCCATGATACCGCCCGGCGCGCGCCGCCGGCTGTGGTCTTGAATTCCTCAACCGCTTGGCGGTCGTCGGAGAGCCGGGTGTCGAACAGGGCCTGGTAGAGGGGACTGAGCATGACGGTTCGACAGGGGAGGGCGAGGTCGTTGGCAAAGTCCTGGCCGTAGCTCGTGCACAGGATCTCGGTGGAAGGATTGTGGCCCAGCACGAAGGCCGGGAAGGCCACCGAACCCAGAAAGGATTTCAGGCTGCGGGGCGGAAGGTTGACGATGAGGCGCCGCGTCTTGCCGCTGCGGATCGCTTCCAGCTTCTCCGCCAGGACATCGATGTGCCAATTGCTCTCGAATGGCCTATCCGGGTAGACCTCGCGAAAGGCTCGGTGTGCGAACGCCGCAAAGTCGCCGCGCAGAATCTCGGCATAATGGGTAAGCGTGCGATCGCTCACTGCGACGGCTCGCTTGCAATCAAGCGCGCGTGGATCGCCTCGATCACCTCCCGATCAGCGTCGCTGAAAGGGTATCGCGCCTCATCACCGGTCGCCAAAGCATCCTCGGCTTCCTTCCACAGGGTGAGGACCATCTGAATCGCTTTAAGATCGCCGGTGAGTGCTTTCTGCGACAGGCGAAGAAGGGATGCTTCGGTTACTGAGATCTGCTTCTTCTTTCCGGCCAAATCGCCGGTCACGACCTGATCTAGCACCTTACGGATGACGGCGTTGCGGTTCTTCGATCCCTTGGGCCGTCCCGTTGGATTGGGGGAGGGGGCACCCTTCCGGAAGCGGTTCGCCGCGGAGCGCGGATTCTGGCCGCGCTTGTCATTCTTGGTCGGCATTGTCCGTCTCCAGCGGAACCGCACGCGCTCTTGCTACGTCCTCCAAGATTTCGCCGCTTCCGAAGTGGCGCGCCTTGAGGCCGTAGACCTTCTCGAACCTGCGAATGATCGTATCCACATAGTGCGGCTCGAATTCGATGCCGTATCCTCTGCGGCCGGTCTTTTCGGCTGCTATCAGCGTCGAGCCGCTGCCGGCGAAGGCGTCGAGCACGATACCGCCGCGACGTGAGCAATCGAGGATCGCGTCTGCGACAAGGGCGACCGGCTTGACGGTTGGATGCATGGCGAGTTCGGCATCGCGCTCTTTGCCAAAGGTGTTGGCCCCCGCATAGGTCCAGACATTCGTGCGGTTGCGGCCGAAGCGGCCCAGTTCCACATTGTTTATGTGGCTGGCGGTGCCGTTCTTGAACACGAATACAAGCTCATGTTGTGAGCGATAAAGGCTCCCCATGCCGGCATTGGTCTTGGCCCACACGCAGAGGTTCTTGAGTTCGCTGTACGCGCCGCCTGCATCCAAGATTTCCCGCATATGGCGCCAGTCCATGCATATATAGTGTAGGGAACCATCGACGCTGGACTCGGCCAGATGGCCGAATACCGTCGTGAGGAACCCGGTAAACTCCCCCTTGCTCATCTCACCGGACGCCATCGCGAATTCCTGGTGGACGTTTTTTCCCAACCCTGACACGTTGCCGGCGATGCGAACATTGTATGGTGGATCGGTGAAGACGGCCTGTGCCTTGGCGCCCTGCAGAAGCGCGTCATAGCTCTCGCGCCTCGTGGAATCGGCGCACAGCAGGAAATGATCGGCAATCCGCCAGAGATCTCCGGCTCGAGTGACTGGCCGCTGTTTGGGGCCGATGTCAGGGATCTCATCGGCGGCGTCCAAGCCCGGGTCCAACTCTCCCAATAGAAGATCGACCTCCGGCATCTCGAAGCCGGTCAGGGTGATATCGAAGTTGAGCGCCAGCTCTTTCAGTTCGAGCGCCAGCAGCTCCCGGTCCCAACCGGCATTCTCTGCCAACTTGTTGTCCGCGATCACATAGGCACGGACCTGATCGGGCGAGAGGTGATCGACCCGCACAGTCGGGATGTCTGTCATGCCAAGTTCGATCGCTGCCTGCACAGACCCGTGGCCAGCGATAATACCGTCGCTGCCGTCCAGCAGAACCGGCCGTACGAACCCAAACTCCGTGATGCTCCGCTTCAGCTGCTCGATCTGGCGTTTCGGATGCTTGCGCGGGTTCTTCTCGCGCGGTCGAAGCGCCTTGGGGTCTTTGTAGATGACCGTAAGCCTGAGCATGCGATTAGCGCGCCTTCTTGCGCACGTTCTTCTCGCGGTCGGAAAGTCGCAGAAATTCCGCGGGCTCGACCTTCAAAACCTTCGCCAGCTTCCCAATGATCTTGAGGCTAGCATAGAAGGAGCCCTTCTCGAGCTGACTCAGATAGCTGCGGCTGATCTCGGCCTCATAGGCAAGGTCGTCCTGCGACAAAGCCTTTTCGTGCCGCAAACGTCGGAGGTTGGTAGCAAACACGCCCCGCAAATCCATGGAAGTAGCGGAACGTCAAGTGCAATATATTGCACCTCGATATATTGAACAAAACGCGCAAACGGGGTTCCCTGCCCTCGATAGTGGGGAGTCGACGGACGTGGCAAAGGATAGGCGTCCAGCCGCAAGGCTTTCACTTAAGTCAGGTGGCGTGTTCCCACTCTTGTTCACCTGCCTGTTCGGTGGTCCGGCAACCGGATTTGCCAAAGATATTTCCCAGGCCGACCTGATTACCATTGGCAATTCCGCCCTTCGCTTCAGCAAAGCCGACGACTTTTCACACTCGTTCGACGATACCGCCACACTGGGACGTACCTTTCGATTGACGATACCATTCAAGCGAAACGAAATACCCAGCATGCCGGATAGGAATGAAGGGTGGACGTATGACTCTGATAGTCAACAGTTGACCTTAGCAGTCGTGGGTCATGGCTGGATGACAACACATCGACCCGATCCGAGCCTGCATCTTTCTTTCTCAGTTTTGGAGGGGTTTGAAATCTCAAATGTCATTGCGCATCGTGGGCGCCGGCGAGAGCAAAACGCCTTTGGCGCTCAGGTCGACGTCAATTACGGAGATATGACATCTGTCGGCGTGGCCGCAATTACTCCTGACACAATCGCCAAATCAGTTAAGTTTGATCGGGATTGGAATGCCATCGTTTCGAGAATTTCGATCGGACCGGACGATGCTCGCAAGAAGATGGCTCACGCGATTGTTGTCGTCGAGGGGAGTATCGCGCCATTGGAAAACGGGCACGCAATACTCTGTGACAACGATGGAACGGCAGCGACTTTCGACTCGCCCACTACCGTGTCAGAGCGCTTTTGCGTGTTTAACGCTGTCGTAACGCGCGTCAAAATTGAATCAGGTGGCGAGGTGTTGGCGGAGTGGAAGTAGGCCGCTCATACGACGGTGGCGGTGTCAGCTAACCGGCCGAAAATCGACTATCTTTGAATCGACGCCGGGCAAGCCCGCGGATGCCTGAACGTGAGTTGTTCTTTGACGTCGAAAAAATGTTTCGTCGGGCACATTACTACAGCGGCTGCTGTATTTGTTCACTGGCCGGTTCATCGGGAGACTGGACACAGGAGCAGACTGGGGCGCGCATCACGGCCCCTCGCCGAGCCCATTTCGCAGGGGTCATCTTGATATCAGCGTTCGGGTGCACCAAAAGAGGATACGCCGTCTGGGGCCAGCTCGCCCATGCCATTCAAGAAAGACCATCCTGACTATCGTGCGTACGCTAGTGACGCCCTTCACGTCTCCGGGCTGCCGGACAAATTCAGTGCCTCATTGCAAGGATTCATCATCCGTCAGTGTGACAAAAACGCGGGCGCGTTGAAGGCGGCTCTCAATGATATCGCCGGCCGTATACCGACGGAACCAACAACAAATTGGGGTTGGGATTTCCTACTCAATGACGTGGCCTTTTACGTCAACAAGCTCTGCAAACTCCCCATGCCGAAAGTTATGGACTTTCTGTCGGAAGCCTGCACAAACAAAAGCACCTCCTTTTCCGTTGACGAACTGAACGAGTTTCTTGAGGGTCAGGCGATCGGGTATGTTCTGAACGACTCTCATCCGTTTGGCGCACCACATTGGGAATTGCGTGCGTCCGTTGAATCACGCACCTTCGACGTGAAGGAAACCACTACGCATGTGAAAGATGTTTGCGGTCAAGCACTGGAACATCTGGAGCAAGCCAGGGAGCACTTGGAGAACACCAAGACCGATCGCGACAGAAAGGATGCCGTTCGCGATTGCCTCTCAGCGATGGAGTCAATGCTGAAAGAGCTGTCTGGCGAATCCGATATCAAGGCGGCTACCAAAAAACTGCGTAACTCGAACTCATGGGGACCAGACCTAATTGTGAAGGATGGGCTTTCTCTTTGGGATCGGATGCATCAGCTTTATCCGGATGTTCGACATGGCAACCCAAATGCTTCGAACCTGAGCGACGAAGAGGCGCTCTATTGGGCTGAACGAATTACGTGCTTCATTCGCTACATGTCACGCGTTCACAAGCGATAGCCGTCCTACGCCGGGCCACAGGCGCCCTTTATCTCGGCGCCGGCAGGTGTTAGCCAAGGCGCAGGTGATATCCGAGCCGTTGCTACTGCTGTGGCCAAGGGCAACCATAACTCGGAATTATGCCGCTGACTTCATCGCCGGTGCTGAAGCAACCGAGGATTATGTCCTTTTTGCTGCAGCCACGAGCCCGGTCCAGAAACTATCGCACGCCTTATGTCTGGGGTCTGACCGACGGCGGCTCCCAATCGCAATGAGCGCTTCGATGCGCAATGGCGCCATTTAAAGGTATTCACGTCTCATCGTTCATGAGGCCAGTGGATTTAGGCGGCTGAAATGACAACTGGAAAACGAGGGGCTCAAGAGCCAATTGGCCAGAAGAAACATAACCATAAGGATTGCGAAGTCTTTCGATCCTGGGCTTGGGCGACAAGGCGTTTGTCACTATGTAAATAAAGTAGCGGCCCTGATTGGTGCTCGCGGTTGCGGCGCGCCATTCATTTGACGTTATGTCAATCGCGCTGACCGATGAGCCTATCGATGATTTTACCTCAATGAAGATCGGAGTGCCGTCCTCGTCATACGAAGTGATGTCCCATCCAGGAAATTCTCCATCTGCGGCATGATGACAAATTTTCGGCACCAAATCCTGGCGCCCGCACGACTCCAGTTTGAATTTCTCGTATCGGAGCACGGCTTGCTCCCCGGCATCTCCGACCTTCCGAGACTGTGGTGAGTATCTCTGTCGTCCAGCGGCCCTGCTTGTGCCTTTGACTCCCTTCTTGGCAGAGCGCGGCTCGAAGTCACGGACTTCAATTTGATCGATTGAAGTCGGCGCGGGGACCACGGATTGAATGAGCTGTTCGATTTCAGGCCTCAAAGGATCTTCCATGATGGCATTGTAAATGCCGACAATCTCCAACAGATCGGATTGCAGTTGCTGATCGGTGGGAAGGTCATCCACAGCATATGGGGCTAACGAAAATACCGCAGATTGCTCGTAGGCGAAGTGCAGCCTGTGTCGTCTATCCGCAGCCAATGCAATTGGCAGACGGGAATATCGATCTGGGACAAAAGAATTGTAGAGATTTTGCAGACGCAGCGCGGCTTCCCGCATGGGAGGAAAGGCCGCTCGTGGTCCACCGAATTGTTTCTCAAACTGAGTGATCCCGAATGCGAGGCATAGTGTGAGCGACCGCAAGTCTACAGAATAGAGATAAACGATGTAGTAGCCGCTTGTAGCGCTTGTCGTGACACGCGGATCAAATATGCCGACCCACGGTGTCGCCGTTATATTTCCTGCGCCGTCAGACCCGCGCACATGGAGATGCGAGGCGGGTCCGAGGATCTCTTTGATTGTGGTTGGGATCTCAACGGCAACTAGACGGTGGGCCGCCGCCGTCTTGTCCGTTCTTTTCCTTACCAGATAGCCAGGCCACGCCAGGGCAATATCCACAAATAAGTCCCTGAGTGCCAATACTTCCCCCTTACACCTGTGGCTGCTCGCGTCGAGCAGTATCCGCCCGCTCGTTCGAGAGACAGAGTCGCCGAAAAGTTGTATACACCAGCGTGGGACCTATTGATAATTGGGAATTATCGCTGAATGGCTGGGGGGGACAGTAAGCACACTCCTTCGTTGCGGAGGGGTCTAACCAACCTCGTTCGGTCAGGCGGACGTCAAGACTTCACCTACAAATCCGTCTCAGGAATATCCCTGTCGGACGCTGATTTTCGCCAATCGCTGTTTACCGGAGCCGTACTGGAGAACTGCCAGTTCAAGAATGTCAGTTTTGATCGATGCGACTTTGCAGGCACAAAAATCGTCAAATGCCGCTTCGAGAATTGCTCGTTTGTGCCTGCCGAACTCCGCTCATGCTTTGTCAGTAGTACCCACTTCGTCGGCTGCGACTTTTCTGGCACCCAATGGGATCGCACTCAGGTCAAACAAGGCATCTTTGTTTCGTGTAACTTTTCTGAGGCTTCCTTAAGGGAAGCCTCGCTAACCAATTGTGACTTCGATTCCTGTGAGTTCCAGGCGGCTAGCATCACCCTCAATCAATTCACCCACTGCAGCTTTGCACGCACAGATTTTGCTGACTGCACGGCGCTGTTTCTCACCTTTTGCGGGTGCGAGTTCAATGCAACGAGATTCAATGCAGAGTCGGTCGGCTTTACGTACGGTTTGTCCGACAAGAACGTTCGAGATCTGGAATTCATCTACCTAGGGCTCGAAACAGAACGTCCGCTCAGCGCAGATGTGATCGATGCACTAATCGACACTTATTCCATGCGAAGGTGGTACGTCGGCATGGCCGTCCTTCAGCTTAACTTCCGTCGCCGTGCACCTCTGAACGCGATTCTCGACGTCGTTTCGTGGATAGAAGCTGAACTTGCTCGCACGGGGAGCGTAGATTGGGACGAATTGCAATTCTTCACAACGGTTGTTCGTCGACTGTTTTCCGAAGATCGACTGCCCTTTTTTGGCAGCTACCTTCTTGCCCGAGTGCTCCGGGCCGCGCAAAGAGAGTTGGAGACCGAATTTCCGTCATCTGCTGGCGCACCCGCGCCGAGCCTGGTTCTGCATAATGTTGACGATCTAATCGACCAGCAGCTGGACCTCATCGCTACAATCTTTGGACTGCTTGAATTCGACGACATAGACCTAGTTGTAACTTGGCGGCTGACTGAACGGCCCGAGCTAGAACTTGATCGGTTGGTGCTCTGGGGCACGTTCAAATCCTTAGGCTCCCTTCGAGTTGATCTTCTTAAAGCCGCAACTGGGTCGTGGATCGAGGCCTGGCACCTAAGTCTCGATGCGTTGGTTGCTGTCCAACTGTCGCTCGTCTCTATGAACGGCGTAACACACCAGCTTGTGAAACTTTGTGCTGAGACAAAAAAGCTAGGGACACTCCTTCCGTGGAGTCGGAAGAAGAAGACCAAAAAGCCTGGGGCGACACGGAACCGACACTCGACCAACAACTATCTCGCAACTCGACGCGCAACATCGGCGGTCGCCAATGCTAAATTTGATGTGCTGACGCCTGAGCGCATCGCGCTACTGGAGAGCCTGCTTTCCGTGGTCGCACAGCTCTCCCCCGAGGAACGAGAACTCTTTCTGGCCTATGATGACTCCCACACAAGGGAGATAAGAGTTGCGGCTCTGTCCGGCCACCGCGCTCAAACGCGTCGATCTAACGAGTCAGCCAAACGAGCAAACCCGCCGAGACCTGCATCGTCTAAGCGCAAGAGATTGACACGAAAGGCGAAGCCATAGTGCCTAGGATGGCGATTGCGCGACGATGGCATAGGGACGGCGCCGCTTTCGTCGATCAAAGACTTTATGAACGAGATATCGTCTGCTAGCTCCATTGAAAGCTCCGGCCAATACGAGGTGACAAAGTGTCCATCCGTTTCTCGATCAATGCTGACTGTGGCGTGCGTCGCTAGTAGCTTGGACAATTTCGACCGCCGTTCCGAGAGCATGGTCCGCACTGATTTCACTACGGTTTCGTAGTGATCAGATTGAAATAATCGCATTGACCTCATTCCTGCTGCACCGATGCCTCCGGAAAAGCATTCGGACCAGGCATCCAGACTGTCAGTAAGGTGCTTTGGAAACGTCACTACGGAAAACTTCTCTCCGTTGATGCAGATCGGTTTGCTTGGAGTAGAAATGCGAATTACGCGATCGAGGCTTTCAACGTGGATTAGGCTGGGGCGATCCAAGAAAGCAAGCCCTTCATCCACAATGACGACAACGGAATTGGGGAGACTGTCAATGAATGTTGCGACGCTTCGGGGATTGAGGTAACAGCTCGTGCCGTAAATCGGAAAGGTTAGCCAAACGGCACTGTCCTCAGCTAGATGCGGCAACGGCGGCAACTCATATGCACGGTCAACACGTTTCACCTCGGAAAATGATGTGGAGATCCCGAATGCGCCTGCTCCCGCTTCGACCGCAAAGTACGAAGGGGAGATAATGTGAAGGTGTTTGCATCCAACATTCTTCAGATACGCGATCGCGTTCACAATCGATGTGGTTCCCGATGGCGTGAGGAGTGCACCTCGATCAGTTCTCTCGCCTAGACGATCCAAGAGAGCGCCTAGTTGCAGATATCCTGAATAAACATAGTCAACAGGTGACTCGTCGCTTTCGGACTCCGTGGCAACAAGCCCCTCCAATTTCCTGCGAAATTCCGGCTTTGGGTCCCAATGCGATATGAGTTCCGGTTGGTATCCCCGTGCGGCTTCGAATTCATCGGCGAGGTTTTCAAGATCCGTTAGCCTATCAATAGCTTCGATCGCCGGCGGACCCGGAATGAAGAGACTTCCACTCAACGATAATTCCCAATTATCGGCAGACGAGATCGACCGATGAACCCAAGATTAAGGCGCGTTTGATATTCCCTTCCGATACGTGGAGGGGCGAAAAGCATGAGCGATTTAGAGTGCCAGGTGTCCGCATACTTGGAGCGATGCCGCGGCATAAGACGGCTTTCATCGCATACGATCGATGCCTATCGGATCGACCTGGCGCAGTTCACAAAGGTCCTCTCAGAGGAAGACGGGCTGACTCCAGAAGCGATTCGGAAGGGGTTGAGTCGTATGGCAACTATGCCCTCACTTGCGCCGTCTACTGTGAAACGGAAGATTGCAGCGGTGAGGGCATTTCTCAGGAGTACTGACCGGACACTTGCAGCCGAAACGTTCGCCGAATGGTCGCTGAACATTAGGGCAGCACGTCGTCTTCCACGTGCCCTACCTCGGCCGACCCTAAGTGTGCTTCTACGAGATGCGAAGAAAAGTGGTGGAGGAAAATTCAAGGGCACCACACATTTGTGTTTGTCTATAATGGCTGCAGCGGGTTTGCGTGTTTCAGAGCTGTGTGCATTAAGGTTGTGTGATGTACAACCCGAATCTGGCGAGATCAAAGTCTTCGGCAAGGGAGCTCGAGAGCGCGTCGCCGTCATTGCGAACAAAAAGGTCCGGGAAAGTATTGCTCGGCATGTTAGAGCGCGTCGCCAGCAGGCAGACTTAGAAGCTGCGCTTTTCGTGAATCGATGCGGCCGCACTTTGACGCCGCAGTGCCTCCGCCTACGGCTGCATGCCCTGGCCAAGCGCGCTGGTCTGGGCCGCAGAGTTACCCCGCACATGCTTAGGCACACGGCTGCGACGTTGCTCCTGGAGGGAGGCGTTGATATTCGCTTTGTTCAGCGTCTCCTTGGGCACGCTAGCATCGCCACTACTCAGATATACACACACGTGACGGATACAGCGCTCAGGTCTGCTTTGGAGAGGGCTGACGTAATGCGCACTTTAGTTTAGCAGCGGGCACCTATGGTCAACGGTACAACCATCGGTTACTCTGCGCCGGGGATATCAGTGATAACTAACTGTTATGCGCACCACCCGGCTGGCATTTCCGCTCAGGCTGGCGACTCGTACCTTTGACGTTCACGGGCGTCCGCACTGGCGACTCATCGGATGGTTGATTGGCTTTGGCGTTGCGCAAGTCCTATTGCTGGTGGGCGCGTCGATGATCGACGGCACGCTTCGGCTCGCCAACGGAGTCGGCTTGCTGCAACACTATGGCGCCTGGGTCGTTCTAGTAACCGACCCTCTCCTCCTGATCGCGACTGGTTACGCAAACTACCGATTCACGTACGCGCTTGCCCACCTTCCAACCTGTCAGACCACGCAGGCGTTGAACTCAGTCGAACAATTCCTGAAGCCGCACGTTGATCGCGTCGCTGCAAGGGGAGCCTACGCTTACGGATATGTTGCTTGCTGCGTTGCGGCAGTCTTGGCATGGGCAAACAACCTGTATCAAACGAGCAACCCGGTCCCGTTCTACCGACACGACGTGTTCGATTCATCAGCGCATCTGTTTGGATTTCTTGTGTTCAAACTGTGCGTGTTTATATCGTGGGTCATCGTCTACCCAATTGCCGGCTACTTGCTGATAACGATATCGCTCTCCACTTGGATGATCCTTCATGGAGGCCGTTTGAGAAATCTGATCTGTCCAGCGGTGACTCATCCAGACAATTGCTACGGAATGCGCAACATCGGCCGGCTTAACATCTCTTTGCTAATACCGTTTGCGCTGGTTTACTCAGTCATGGCATCGATTTTGATGACGCATGGAAGGTTCTACAGGTCAATAGATGTGCCACTGACGTTCGTGACAGCGCTGTTCCTCGTCGAGAGTTTTGCGGTCATTTGGCCCGCTCGAAGACTCCTAATGGATGCGAAGCATTCCACTCTTGACGAACTAGCGACAATTTCTGAGAGATTTCAGCGCAACGAGGTCAAGACTGATGAGATCGCAAGGTTTGGTATCTTGCGCAGCTGCTTTTCGAGCGCGGTATCCTCTCCCTATTCGCTTGGAGGACAATTGGGTGTGACGGCAATTCGAGCCATGTACGTGGCTGTACTTTCCGCTAAGATCGCTCTGCAATTACACGGATAAGTGAGAACAGATGATACCCGCCTACGATCGCTGCCGCATAGCCAAATGCGATCGCAAACCTGAAAAACGGCAGTCCAGTATGGACAGTGAGCACAAGGAAATAGTGCGTTAGGAAGAGCGCAAACCACGTTCTGATGCACAGCGCGTAGGTCCATGACAGAATTCTGAACCTATCGGTATTCTCAATTTGCAGGGGATCGACGGATCTCAACGCGTACAGGAAGATCTCGCGGGCGGCTAGCAGCCACACTAGCAGGAGAGTTGCATCGTTTGTGCGCAGCATTACTAACAACAGCGCCAAATAGAATGCCTTGTCGCCCAATCCATCGAGAAAGCGGCCAGCTTGGGTCTGCACCGCCCAATGCTTGGCTAACGAGCCATCCAGAACGTCGCTCACCCAAGCCGCTATCGCTATCGCCACAGAGGCAAAGTACGAGCCGAGATGCGTGGTATTGAATGTAAGGACGAAGGCCAGCGCCAATGGCACCCTAGAAAGCGATAACGCGTTCGGGAGAAAGGCCCGGTA